>Ga0067045_1028541_pt1 | contig 31512 bp, 27 predicted proteins | sample TerdegcTABiofilm_FD_59184 | JGI IMG/M metagenome (GOLD analysis project Ga0067045, IMG submission 59184) | Combined Assembly of (Gp0054472, Gp0054536) Wastewater bioreactor microbial communities from Singapore -Terephthalate degrading...
GGGTGCTCCGGCCCGTTTGGTTTCCCGCTGATTTGGCGCGGCAAGGGATGGTGGTACAATAACCCTCACCAAATTCAATCCTGTGCTGGGTGATTCATCGTGAACACTCAAACCTGGGACTGGATACGGGCAGGAGGTCGGCCATGAGCCAACCGGATCCTTATCTATCACCGTTTGCCTGGCGGTACGGCTCGCCGGAGATGCGAGAACTCTGGAGCGAGACGACCACGCGCCGGCTCTGGCGGCGCATCTGGGTGGCGTTAGCGCGCGTCCAGTGCCGGTACGGCGAGGTGACGCCCGCGCAGCTGGCCGACCTGGAAGCGCACCGCGACGATGTGGACCTGGCGGCCTCGCTCGCCGTGGAGGCTGAACTGCGCCATGATCTGATGGCTGAGGTGCGGGTCTACGCGGCGCAATGCCCGGTGGGCGGTGGGATCATCCACCTGGGCGCGACCTCCATGGACGTGAAGGACAACGCGACCGCGCTCCAGGTGCGCGACGCGCTGGATTTGCTGTTGCGGCGGCTGGATACGCTGCTGTTGGCGTTCGCGGGACAGGTGGAGCGCTGGGCGGCGACGCCCTGCCTCGGCTTCACCCATTTGCAGCCGGCCGAGCCGACCACCATCGGGTATCGCCTGGCCGCCTACGCCCAGGATCTGCTGGCCGACCGTGCCGACCTGACCCGGCTGCGGGCGGAGTGGCGCGGCAAAGGGTTCAAGGGTGCGGTAGGGACCTCGGCCTCCTATGCGCTACTGTTGGGCGAGCGTGCCACACCGGCAGAATTTGAGGCGGCGGTGATGGCCGAGCTGGACCTGCCGGTCTGGGCCGTCGCCAACCAGACCTACCCCCGCCGGCAGGACTGGGCAGTATTGACGGCGCTGGCGGGCCTGGGCAGCACGCTCTACCGCTTCGCGCTGGACCTGCGGGTGCTGCAAAGCCCGCCTATCGGCGAGTGGTCGGAGCCGTTTGGGGCCCGGCAGGTCGGTTCCTCGGCAATGCCGTTCAAACGCAACCCGATCCGCGCGGAGAACGTGGACAGCCTGGCCCGTTACCTGGCCCGTCTGCCCGACGTGGCGTGGGACAACGCCGCGCACTCACTCCTGGAACGGACGTTAGACGACTCGGCCAACCGGCGGGTCATCCTGCCGGAAGCGTTCCTGGTCGCCGATGAGATCGTGCGGGCGGTGGAGCGGCTGGTGAGCGGCCTGCAGGTCAACGAGGTGGCTGTGGCGCGGACGTTAGCGACCTACGGTCCCTTTGCCGGAATTGAGCCGCTGCTGCTGCGGCTGGTCCAGGCCGGGGCTGACCGGCAGGCCATGCACGAAGTGTTGCGCGAACTGGCGCTGCGTGCCTGGGCTGAGGTGGAGGCCGGGCGGCCGAATCCTCTTGTCGCGCTGTTGGTGGCGGACGAGCGGTTGCGGGCTTACCTGCCGCCGGAGGCCATCGGCGCGGCGCTGTCGGCTGACGGGTACGTTGGCGATGCCCCGGAACGGGCACGGGCGCTGGCGGCGCAAATCCGTGAAGCCGTGGGAGTGGGCAGTAAATCAGTGAGCCGTTGAATAGTGAGCCGTTAAAGAGTAGATAGGAAACAATACCGGCAATACGCAATGTAATCAGCGAATTTAGGGAGGATCGCTACATGAGTGCAAATTTTGAGGCAGCAGCCATCATCCGGGAGAAGACAGAACAGGCAGTGAGGGCGCTCCAGGAACAGAAAGTAGACCTTTGGATTACCTTTGTGCGGGAGACCACCCACGTCAAAGACCCGATGATAGATCTGCTGGTCGGCTTTCACCTCACCTGGCCCTCAGCGCTGATGATCCACCGCAATGGGGAGCGGGTGGCCATCGTCGGGCGCTACGACGCACCCAACATGGAGCGTCTGGAAGCTTACAACCGGGTGGTGGGATACGATCAATCTATCCAGCCGCTCCTGTTGGAGGAGATCCAGCGCTGGAATCCGCGCAAGATTGCCATCAACTACTCCGAGAGTGACTCGGCGGCCGATGGGCTCTCCTACGGGATGTTCCGCCTGCTCTCGCGGATGCTGGCGGCGACGCCCTATGGCTCCCGCCTGATCTCCGCCGAGCAGCTGATCGCCGCGCTGCGCGGGCGCAAGACGCGCTCGGAGATCGCGCTGATTGAGGCGGCCGTGGTCTACACTGAGGATATGCTACAGGCAGTCACCCACCTGCTACGGCCGGGCACCAGTGACCTGGATATCGCCAACTTCCTGCACCAATCCATGGACGAGCAGGGCTTCGGCTCCTCCTGGGAGCGCGAGTATTGCCCGGTGGTGACGGTGGGGCCGGAATCAGCGGTCGGCCACGCGATGCCCAGCGGCCTCAAGATCAAACCCGGGCGGTTGGTGCAGATTGACTTCGGCATCTCCCGCCACGGCTTCGTCTCCGATTTGCAGCGGACCTGGTACATACCGGAGCGCGAGGGAGCCGGCGTGCCGGAGGAGGTCCAGCAGGCCTGGGAGGCGACGACGGCCGCGCTGGAAGCGGGCCGTGCCGCCCTCAAGCCCGGCGTGCGCGGCTGGGAAGTGGACGCCGCTGCCCGGAGCACGCTCGTCGCGGCGGGCTACCCGGAGTACCTGCACGCCTTCGGCCACCACATCGGCCGCTCCGCCCACGACGGCGCGACCATCCTCGGCCCGCAATGGGAGCGCTACGGTGACGCGACTGACCGCGTCATTGAGCCGGGCAACGTCTTCGCCATTGAGCTGGGCGTTTCCGTGCCGGGGCGCGGCTACATCGGCCGCGAGGAAAACGTCGTCGTCACCGAACACGGGGCCGATTACCTGAGCCACCCGCAGCAAGAACTCTGGATCGCATGATCCTCATCCAGGCCGGGCGCCCCACCAGCGCCCGGCCTTTTTTTGAAAAGTGTGCCGGCCGTCCACGAATGCTTTTACAAATGCACGAATGTCCACCAGACGCGGAAAATTCGTGTATTCGTGCCTAAATTCGTGGACGGCAAGCTGCCCAACCAGTTTAGCTTAATGACGCGGGGCGTTCCAGAGTCGTAGTAACGTTTGCGCTGGCCGCCCGGCGGTCAACCGCCGGGATAGCCAGCAACGCCCCGTGAACGAGGCGGCAGTGGTCCGTGGTCTTTCCCCTCTTGACATCTCACGCTTTTTCCAGTATACTTACAGCATAATTACATACACTATAAAATTATACAAGGTGAACGATGACCCTATCGCTGCGCGACATGAAGCACTCCCTCACCGAGCAGACCATCGTGGAAAAGGCGCTCGCGCTCTTCAAGGAGCACGGCTTTGACCAGGTCTCGGTCAAGCAGATCGCCAAGGCCGCGCTGGTCAGCGAGAAGACCGTCTTCAACTACTTCCCCTACAAAGAGCTGCTCGTCCTGGCCGGCTTCCAGCCGCAGATGAACGACCTGGTAGACACGCTCCAGCAGCAAGCGGACGAGCTGACCGAGCCGACCGGGGTGCTGCGCACCTTTAGCGCGCACCTGGCCGAGCTCTGCCTGGCCGACCCGACGCTCGGCGCGATCGTCATCGCCGAGATGCTGACGTTGGACCCGCAGCGGCTCGCGTTGGCAATGCGCTACCTCCCCGACCCCAACGGTCCGCTCCGCACCGTGATGACCTTAGCCCGCGCCCAGGGCAGCCTGCGCCCGGAAGTCAGCGTGGAATACGCCACTGAATTCTACCTCAGCAGCATCCTCAATGTGATTCGCACCGGCCTCGCCTCGGGGCACCCCGAAAAGGTCCGCCCCATGCTTGCCACCACCCTGGAGATCTTCCTGTACGGCGCATTCCGACCACCGGGATAGTCAGTAGAGCCGTGCCATCGTTGAACCCAGCCGTTGGGCGATGCCAAGCGTCGCTCTTCTCTTCCTGCGCGCCAGAAAATCAGGCGTCCGGTCAAGACGGCGAACTAAAGTTCGCATTTGCCACTGATGAATTGACTCGTTAACTGATCGCTAATCCACGCTTCTAAGGAGATGACCATGAAAGTTTTGTTAGTTTACCCGGAGTTTCCTGATACCTTCTGGAGCTTCAAACACGCGCTGAAGTTCATCCGCAAAAAGGCGGCGCTGCCGCCGTTGGGGCTGTTGACCGTCGCGGCGCTGCTGCCAACCGGCTGGGAGAAGCGGCTGGTAGACCTGAACGTCACCACGCTCAAGCCGCAGGACCTGGCCTGGGCCGACATGGTCTTCGTCAGCGCGATGGTCGTGCAGCGTGAGTCGGCGCGCCAGGTGATCACCCGCTGCAAAGCGGCTGGCGTCCCGATTGTCGCCGGCGGGCCACTCTTCACCGGCGAATCCGAGCAATTCCCGGAGGTGGATCACTTCGTGCTGAACGAGGCGGAGTTGACGCTGCCGCCCTTCCTCACCGACCTGGCGTTAGGCCACCCACGGCGGTACTACACCACAGCGGAATTTCCCGACATCACTCACACGCCGCGTCCCCTTTGGGAGCTGCTTAACCTGAAAGTTTACGACTCCATGTGCCTGCAGCTCTCGCGCGGGTGTCCTTTCAACTGCGACTTTTGCAACGTGACGGCGCTGCTCGGCCACCGGCCCCGGCTCAAGACCGCCGCGCAAATCATTGAGGAGCTGGATGCACTCTACCGCCTGGGCTGGCGCAAGCGCGTCTTCTTCGTGGACGACAACTTCATCGGCAACAAGAAGGCACTCAAGGAGGAGATCCTGCCGGCGCTGATCGCCTGGCGCAAGGGCAAAACCGGGATGCTCTTCAGTACCGAGGTCTCCATCAACCTGGCCGACGACCCGGAACTGTTGGCGCTGATGGCCGCTGCCGGCTTTGACGCCGTCTTCATCGGCATTGAGACGCCCAACGACGCCAGCCTGGCCGAGTGCAGCAAATCGCAGAACCGGCGGCGCGACCTGATGGAGAGCGTCCGCACGATCCAGCGCGCGGGCCTGCAGGTACAGGCGGGCTTCATCGTTGGCTTTGACAGCGATACGCCGTCGGTCTTCCAGCAGCAAATTGACTTTATCCAGAAAAGCGGTATCGTGACGGCCATGGTGGGGATGTTGCAGGCCCCCTACGGAACGCGGCTCTACGAGCGGATGAAGCGCGCCGGCCGCCTGACCGACGAAATGTCGGGCGACAACGCGGACGGCACCACCAACATCATCCCCCAGATGGGGTTGGAGACGCTCCGCCAGGGGTACAAGTGGCTCATGGAGACACTCTACTCGCCGCAGCACTACTACGAGCGCGTCCGGACTTTCCTGCAGTCGTACCAGCCACCCAAAATCAAGGAGCGGCTGGAATTTCAGTACATCCTCGCCTTCTTCCGCTCCATTTACCGGCTGGGCATCCGGGGGACAGAGCGGGTACAGTACTGGCGGCTGGTCTTCTGGACGCTCTTTCACCGGCCCAAGCTCTTTCCATTGGCGATCACGCTCGCCATTTACGGCTTTCATTTCCGGCAGGTCTGTGAGTTGCATGTGGGATAGATAGGGAGTAAGGAGTAGGGGCGTAAGAGCAAGATCGCCGCGCTCTGCAGATCTCTGAATTCTTCCCCATACTCCTTACTCCATACTTCCGGCTTCATCTTGGAGGATTCTGTGAAGACCTTGCTCATCCTGCGCCACGCCAAATCCAGTTGGAAGGACGATTCGCTGCCCGACGAGGAGCGGCCGCTCAAGAAACGCGGGCGGCGGCAGGCCACGGCGATGGGCGAGCTCCTGGCCCGCGAGGGGCTGCTGCCCGACGGCGTCATCTGTTCCACCGCTGAACGCACCCGGCAGACGCTCCAACTTGTCGCTGAGGCCGCCGGCTACACCGGCGAGGTCCACTACACCGCGCAGCTCTACTACACCGACCTGGTAACTTACCTGACGGTGTTGCGCGGCCTCCCCAACCGCTACGACCGCGTCCTGCTCGTGGGGCACAACCCCGAAGTGGAGGAACTGGTCGCGCACCTGGTTGGCGACACCTACCCGATGCCGCCGGCCACACTCGCCTGGCTGGAGCTTCCCATCACGGCCTGGTCGGAATTGAATCCTGCCACCCGCGGCCGGCTGGTGGAGCGCTGGACACCGCCGGACGAGGAGGAATAGAGCCAGGGCGTTTCACGTTTTTTGCTTTCCGTTGTATCATCACCTCAGTTTTACGGAGGTGATGAACCATGAATGCAGACGAACTCCGCGCCCGTTTGCAGGCGCTTGGCCCGCTCCCGGTGGGCCATTTCCCCACGCCCCTGGAACCGTTGCCCCGTCTTTCCGCCGAGCTGGGCGGTCCCGAGCTCTGGGTCAAGCGTGACGACCAGACCGGGTTAGGGCTGGGCGGCAACAAAGTGCGCAAGTTGATCTTCCTGGCCGCCGAGGCGCTCCGCCAGGGCGCCGACACGCTGATCACCGTCGGCGCGCAGCAATCCAACCACGTGCGGCAGACGGCCGCCATCGCGGCGCAGCTGGGGCTGCACTGCGTCGCCGTGCTGCGCGGCACGGAACCTTCCCCTCCGCCCCAGGGCAACTACCTGCTGGATCGCCTCCTGGGCGCGGAGATCTGGTGGGCCGGCCATCGCCCCCTGCTTGCCGAATTGGAGGCCGCGGCCACCGACCAGTGGGAGCGCGGCCGGCATCCCTACGTCATCACCTACGGCGGCAGCAGCCCGGTGGGCGTCTGTGGCTACGTAGCCGCGTTTGCGGAGTTCGCGCAGCAGGCGCAGGCCCGTGACCTGACCTTTGACGCGGTTGTCGTTGCCTCCAGCAGCGGCGGGACGCAGGCCGGACTGGTCACCGGCGCGCGGGCGTTGGGTTACGCCGGGCGCATCGTCGGCGTCAGCATTGACTGGCGGGCAGCCGATTTCCGCCCGGCGCTCGCGCAGCTGGCCAACGACACATCGGCGCTGCTGGGCCTGGCGGAGCCCCTCGTGCCCGATGACTTCACCGTCGCCGATGGCTACTTGGGTGGCGGCTACGGCGTCGTCGGCGACCTGGAGCGTGAGGCAATCGCGTTAGCGGCCCGGACCGAGGGGCTGTTCCTGGACCCGGTCTACACGGGGCGGGCCCTCGGCGGGCTGGTGGATCTGATCCACCGGGGTGAATTCCACGCCGGGCAGCGGGTGCTTTTCTGGCACACCGGCGGCACACCGGCGCTCTTCGCTTATGCCGGAGATCTCCTCTGACCCCATGAAACGTGTGCTCTGGCTTTTCATCGGCCTGGCCGTCGGGATCGGGGTGGGCGTGGCGCTCGGGTGGGGAGTATGGCCCGTGACCTACACCAACACCGAGCCGGCAGTCCTCCGCGCCGACTACCGCGACGAGTATATCCGGCTGGTGGCACTCTCCTATGCCGCGGAGGGCGACCTGGAGCAGGCGCGCGCGCGCCTGACCCGCTTAGACGCCGCCGCTCCGACCGCGCCGCTGGTGGAATTGACCGAGCGGCTGATTGCCCAACAGCCAGAGGCACGCACCTTGATCACCCCACTGGCCCGCTTAGCACGTGACCTGGTGGTGGATACGCCGGCCATGCGGCCTTATCTCCAGGGGACGACGCCATGAAGCGCGGCTGGCTCCTGCTGATCGGTCTGGTGCTGGGGCTGGCGGGCGGGCTGGTCTACACCTGGGTCATCAACCCGGTGCAATACGTGGACACCGTCCCCTGGCTGATGCGCGCTGACTATCGCGCCGAGTGGATCCGCATGACGGCGCTGGCTTACGGCGCTGAAGGGAACCTGGAACGCACCCGGCTGCGGCTGCAAGAGCTGCCGGAGGCCGAGATCCAGGCGGAACTGGCCCGCACGCTGGATAAGGCCGTGGCGGGCGGGCGTTCGGTCACGGTGTTACGGCGGCTGGCGACCCTGGCGCAGGCGTATGGGGTGGATACCAAAGCCGTGCGCGTCTACACAGGGCAAGTGGAACCCACGCCCATGCCGGCGCCGACCACAGCCGCCCCCACGCCCACCCGCACGCCGCCGTTTGCCACCCCTACCCCAACGCTCCCACCGTTGCCAACGGCGACGGTCACCCCTCTGCCTCCCCTGGCTACCATGCCCTACAGCCTGGTCACGGTTGCCCGGCAGTGTCTGCCCCAACCGGTGATCGCCATCTCCGTGACCACTGAGATCACTGCCACGGCAGGTCGCCGCCAGGTGACCCAAACCGTGGGAGTGCCCGGGCTGGAGCTCTGGCTGCTCTCCACCACCGGGGCCGACCGGGCCGTCACCGGGCTGCGCCCGGCGGTGGGCCTGGGCTACGCCGATTTCACGGTCACGCCGGGGGAGCGTTACAACCTGCACGTTGGAGCGCCCACCGGCGCGCCGGTTGCCGTCGTCGCCATAGAACGCTGCCTGCCGGAAGACGGCGGGGAGGGATGGAGCTCCTGGCTGTTGACGATCCGGCAGCTGGAGCAACGACCCTGAGACCATGGGGGAACCATGATCGCTGAGTCGCGGGCCTGGGGCGCGGTGGAAACAGCCGCGGGGTGGCATATTTGTGAGCAGTGAGCAGTAAGCAGGAAACAGGAACTGCTGCCTGCGGCTCTCTGCTCACTTCTTAACTGGTTTCTATTTTCGGAGGAGGGAGGAGGTCTCATGGTCAAGCAATGCCTTTGGATAGGACTGGTGGTGACTTTGCTGGTCGGTTGTGGCACGGCTGGCACCCCCACCCCTACACCCACGGCTTTACCGTCGCCCACAGCTACTGTCGTGCAACCCAAAACGGTCGTGCTCACCATGGGGTCATGGCGCACGGATGATGTGGAGCAGATGAACCGTATCCTGGCCCGTTTCCATGAGCTCCATCCTGACATTCTGGTGAATTATCAGGCCACGCAGCCTCAGGATTACGACCGGGTTTTGCAAGCGCAATTAGAGAATGGAACGGCACCGGATATCTTCTACCTCCGCTCTTACAGCGTCTCACGCCGCCTTTACGAAGCCGGTTATCTGGCGCCGCTCGCGGAGTTGCCCGGGCTGAAGGAGAATTTTGCGCCGGAAATGCTGGCGCCCTGGAGCACGGATGATGGCACCCCCTATGGGGTACCGTTTATCGCCACCTCTCACGGCATCTATTACAACGCCGATGTGTTCAAAACGTTAGGATTGTCCCTGCCGCAAACGTGGCCAGAGCTGCTGGAGACGGCCCAGGTCCTCCAGACAAACGGCTATATCCCCTTCGCCAACGCCAGCGGGGATAGCTGGACCATGGCGGAGCTGGTGTTCATGAACCTGGCCCCGAATTTTGTCGGCGGGCGGGAAGGGCGGCAGGCCTATCTGCGCGGCGAACGTTGTTTTAATGATGAACACATCGTGGCCCTCTATCAGGCCATTCAAGCCTTAGCGGCCTATCTCCCCCCCAACCAGGATGCCCTGACGTATTACGATAGCTTGCAGCTCTTCCTGCAAGGCAAAGCGGCCATGTGGTTGGGCGGCTCGTGGGATATTCCCTACTTTGAGCAACAGAATCCCCCCTTCGCCTGGAGTGTGATGGCCGTACCGCCGCCGGCAGGGCAACCGGCTTACATCACGTTCCACCTGGACGCGGGCATGGGCTTGAATGCAGCGTCTCCCAATCAAGCGGCGGCGCGCGTCTTCCTGACCTGGATGACCACGCCGGAATTTGGCGCGCTGCTGGGGAACGAACTGCCCGGCTTCTTCCCCATGCACACGACCCCCATCACCCTGGATGACACTGTCGCCAACACCTTCCTGGCCCTGAATCAGGGCCGGGGGACGGATGTCCGTTTTGTGTGGGAAAAGCTGAGAGACGGCAACCTCAAGGGCTACGAGTTAGTGGAAACCGGCACCGTGGGGGTGGTCAACGGCACTTTGACCCCGCAACAGGCAGCCGATAAGTTGCAGAACGGCCTGGCGCAAGATGGATTTGAACCGGCCCAAAATTGTAAACCCTGAGTGAGGGTCATATGCCACTTAGCCTTGAAGAAAGAGCGCGCGTTTTCAAACAGGGATGGCGTTCGGTCGGCACCCGCATCCTGCTCGGCTATTTGCTGGTGATCGGTTTGATCGGCAGCATCAGTGTCATTGCTCTGGCCGGGCTCTACCAGATTAACGCTTCGTTTGATGTCCTGGCTTCCAATACGGTGCAAGATCAGGCCCTGGTGCAGGCCATCTCCGAGCAAACGCTGAATATGCGCTATTTCGCCCATCGCTATATTCATATGCAGGCGCAACAGGATAAAGCGGGTTTTGAAACCGCCCAGAAAGAATTGCGGAGTTTACTGGGCCGAGCCTGGACTCAAGCCCAAACCGAGGAGCGTCAAAATCTGCTGCGACAAATCTCCGAGGCCGAAACCCGTTACGCCGCGACGTTTGATTCCATCTCAAATCTCATTTACGAGCGAGAGTCTTTGCGTTCCAATGTGTTGGAGGTGCAAGGGTTGCGCCTGGAAACGGCCTTCACCGCCCTGCGCGTCGGGTTGCTTACCAACAGCGACCCGGCCCTTTTTCTTTACTTCAACAATGCTCAATACAGTTTTCAGGCCATGCGCCTGTATGTGAGCCGCTATTTGCTATTGGGCAATGAGGGGGATATGACCCTGGCTCTGGCCGCTTATCAGAGTGTCTTGACCGCTTTACATAAATTGGAAAGCGAATGGCCTGCGCATGGCCTGGCACGTGAATTTGAGCGGGCTTTCACCGCCCTGGCGACCTATCACGAGGGAGCACTGGAAATCCAGCAAAATTACCAGGCGCTCAATCAACTCATGACCGAGCTGGATACCATAGAGCCGGAAATCACCAATGCGGCACTGACCATCCAGGAGCAGGCCCTGGATACTCTGGAAAAACAAAGTGAGTCGACGCGCACCCTGGTCCGCTCCACCCGTAGTTCTATCTGGTCTGGCGTTTTAATTGCTATGGTGCTGGCTCTTTTCATCTCCTTCTCCCTGACCCGCAGCATCACAGCGCCACTGGCCCGGATTGGCAAACAGGCCTCTCAGGTGGCCGAAGTGGATTTGCAGGCCCTCACCGCGCAATTAGATTCGCTTTCCAAAGGGGATTTGCGCTTAAATCTCCACTTCACGGCGCAATCCCTGCCCATTGAAGGCGAAGATGAGATCTGGCTCATGGCCCGTGCCTTCAACTCTATCATTGCCAGCCTGCACCAGGCGGAAAGCGCTTTTGGGATGATGGCGCAGTATTTGAACACCATGGCCGCCACCGCCCATCAGGTAGCGCAAGGGCAATTGGATATAGAAGTGCCTGTCTGCTCGGAACAGGATACGCTGGGGCTGGCTTTACACCAAATGCTCATCAACTTACGCGCTGCCTACGCCGAAATTGCCCAGCACATCTCCCGGCTGGAGGCCCTGTACGATATCAATCTGGTGATCACGACCACCCGCGATCTGGAACGGGTGATGGAAACGATGGTGGAAAAAGCGGTCTCGCTGTTAGCCGCCCAGGGCTGTGGGGTTATTTTTCAAGAAGGACACCAGGTATTGCATTTTGCCCAAGGTGACCTCCAGCTCCCGGCAGAGGCGGTGCCGGCGCAGCTGAGGTGGATGAGCGAGTTGGGCAAGCCCTATGGAGGCGACGATCTGGCGCAGACTGACCCTTCTTTGAAGGACTTTTTGCCGGCCGAAGTTCAGCTGTATTACGCCTGGCCTTTGCTGGTCGGCGGTCAATGCCGTGGCCTGCTATATCTTTTCCCCGCCAGCGCAAAACCCTTAGAGCAAATCTGTAAAGATTTCATGGCTAACCTGGTTGAACAGCTGCAGATTGCCGTGGAATACATTGAACTGGTGAAGCTTCTGGAACAGCGCGTGGCGGAACGTACGGCGGAGTTAGAGGCCCAGAAGGAGGAAGTCAAACGCTTTGCCTACATCGTGTCCCATGATTTACGGGCTCCGCTGGTCAACTTGAAAGGCTTTGCTTCAGAGTTGCGTTCCGGGATGCGTGAGTTCAAAACGTTGCTCAATCAGGCCGCCACGCAAATAGACCCTGACCTCCACCAGCAAATCCAAACCCTGATGGATGAAGATGTCAACGAGGCGCTGGAGTTTATTGAGACCTCGGTGAACCGCATGGATCGTTTCATCAACGCCCTGTTGAAACTCTCACGGCTGGGGCGTCAAGAGCTGAACCTTGAAGCGGTGGATATGAGTCTGGTGGTTCGCGCTGCGTTAGAATCGCTCTCGCACCAGCTGAAAGAGCGCGAAGTCACAGTAGAGGTTGGCCCCTTGCCGGTGATCCAAGCCGACCGCACGGCCATGGAACAAGTTATCGGCAACCTGCTGGATAATGCCGTCAAATACTTGCGGCGTGACCGTCCCGGTTATATCCGCATCCTGGCGGAAGAAGAAACAGATCGCTTCGTTTTCCACGTGCAAGACAACGGGCGCGGCATTGCCGAGAAGGATATGGATAAAGTATTCATGCCTTTCCGCCGGGTCGGGGTGCAAGACACCCAGGGTGAGGGAATGGGCTTACCCTACGTTCAGGCTCTGGTCCGACGGCACGCCGGAGAGATTACCTGCCAGTCGGTATTGGGCGAAGGTACCACCTTTAGTTTTTACATCAGCAAATCCTTAGAAAGGCACTGAGAGCATGGCAACAAAGCATGAAGTCAGCATCTTGTTGGTTGAGGACGATCCCGGTCATGCGCGGTTGATTGAGAAAAACCTGCGGCGTTCAAAAATCAACAATCCTCTGATCATCATCAACGACGGAGCGGAAGCCCTGGATTATTTACTTTGCCAGGGGGACTATGCAGGACAAACACGGCCTTCCCCCTTGTTGGTGTTGCTGGACCTCAATTTGCCGGGCATGGATGGGTATCAGGTCCTGGAGCAAATGAAAAATAATCCTGAAACCCGCCGCATCCCGGTTATCATCTTGACAACCACCGACGACTATCGTGAAGTAGAACGCTGTTATCAGCTTGGTTGTAATGTGTACATCACCAAGCCGGTTGATTATGAGCAGTTCGCCGATGCTATTAGCAAATTAGGACTTTTCTTAACCATTGTCACGATACCCGATGGAGATTGATAAAAAGTGGGTGCAGGTGAGGACAAGCCCATTCGCGTTTTGGTCATGGAGGATGATCCCGGCATCGCGCGCCTGGTCCAGAAACACCTGGGGCGGGCCGGTTTTGAGATCACGCTGGCTTCCAATGGAGAAGAGGGGCTGGCTTTATATGACCCCCAACGGTTTGACATCATCACCGTGGATCAAAACATGCCCCTCTGTGATGGGCTGGAAACAATCCGCCGTTTAGCAACATGCGGGCCGTTACCACCGATTGTCATGGTCACCGGCACCGGCAGCGAGGCTATCGCTGTGGAGGCGATGAAGATCGGAGCGCGGGATTACATCGTTAAGGATGTGGATAACGGCTACCTGGAACTTCTGCCTGCCGTGATCACTCAGGTCTTAGAACAATACCGCATTGAGCAGGAAAAACGTCAGGCCGACGAGCTGCTCCGGCGTTATGCCGCCGAGCTTGAACATCGCAATCGGGAATTGGATGCTTTTGCCCATACGGTCGCCCATGATTTGCGCAATCCCATTTCAATTATTTTGGGTTTCTCAGAACTTTTGCTGGAGGATGAGGTCATCCGCTCCTACCCGCTGGCTTTGGAATCGCTCACCATGATCGCCCGTAAAGCCCAGCACATGACCAATATCGTTGAGGCGCTTTTGCTGCTGGCTTCGGTGAGACAGGAAGAGGTGTATCCAGAGCCGCTGGATATGGGAAAAATTGTCAAAGAAGTACTGGCTCAGTTAACCCCCACCATCAAGGAAGCGCAAGCCGAAATTGTTTGCGTGGCCGGTTGGCCCCCCTCCTCAGGCTACGCTCCCTGGATAGCGGAAGTGTGGACCAATTACATCACCAACGCGATCAAGTATGGGGGCAATCCACCCCGCATTGAACTGGGGGGCGAAACGCTGCCTGATGGACGGGCCCGTTTCTGGGTGCGCGATAACGGCGCTGGTATCCCACCTGAGAAATTAGTGAGACTTTTCACCCCTTTCACGCGCCTGAATCGCCAGAAAGAGGGCCACGGTTTGGGACTTTCCATCGTGCGGCGCATCATGGAGCGCCTGAACGGCGAAACCTTCGTTGAAAGTGAAGTAGGAAAGGGCAGCACTTTTGGATTCATCTTGCCGGGCGCTTAAAACCGGCAGCACGGCGCTGCCTGACGCGGCCCCGCTGGTTAACGTAACTTTGCTTAGCCGTCACTATAGAGTATAATAAAAACAGCAGCCCGGAAGCACGGGTATCCGGCTGGCTGACATCCATTTCTTCAAGTCGGGGTTCAGGTCAAGGAGGGGAAGATGCGCAAATTAGTCTCATTTCTGGCAGGATTGGCGGCCGGGTTGGTGACCGGAGGCGTGCTGGCCCTGTTGTTTGCCCCCACATCCGGCAAGAGCTTGCAGGAACAGATCCAGGCCGGGGTGAAGCGGATTGTGGACGAAGGCAAAGCCGCCGCCGAAGCGCGCCGCCTGGAGTTGGAGGGGCAACTGGAGGCTTTCAAGCAGGGTCGCCCCATCACGTTAGGGACTCCCAAAACCGAGTAACCACGGCGGTTGTGATTCAGACTCCGGCTTAGACCGGACAGGTTGTCAACGAAAAGAGGGCTGGAGACCAGCCCTCTTTTTGCTTGAGCAAGAATGGCCCCTTAATGCTGGACCGCGGCCGTCACCAGCGCTTCAAACAGCGGCACCATCTCGTCACTGAGCTTCACCATGACCTCGGGATGCCACTGTACGCTAACGAAGAAGGAGTAGCCGGGGAATTCCAGGGCCTCCACGACGCCATCCGGCGCGCGAGCGACGATACGCAGCCCTGCGCCGGGCTCCCGCACCGCCTGGTGGTGGGCACTGTTGACCTGAAACGTCGTCCCGCCCAAAAGCGTTGCCAGCTCACTATCTGGTTCAATCGTCACCGGGTGGACCAACGTCTCCAGCGAGCGGGCGGGCGTATAAGCATGGTCCAGGGAACCCGGCACCTGGACCGCCAGGTCCTGATAGAGTGTACCGCCCAGGGCCACATTGAGCACTTGATGGCCCCGGCAGATGCCCAGGATCGGCATTTGCTGGTCCAGGGCGAGCCGGGCCAGTCCCAGTTCGGCGTCGTCGCGCTCCTCATCCACACCGCCCAGCCAGGATTCCGGCGCTTCCCCGTAATGGACCGGGGCGATGTCTTCGCCGCCGGAGAAGAGCAGCCCGTCCAGCTGGTTCAAGAGCGTGGCCCAATCATCGGCCTGGACCACGGGGGGCAGGATAACCGGCGTGCCACCCACTTTGTGGATGGCACGGATATAGGTCTCACCCACCGCGATCAGCGGGCTGTTGTGCAGGCGGGCGGAATTGTCCTTCCGTCCGGTAATCCCAATCAGCGGTCGCCGCATAGAGAATTAGCGCGAGGTGGAGTGCATTTCCCGCAGGCGTGCCGCCTTGCCCCGCAGCTGGCGGAGGTAGTAGAGCTGGGCCCGGCGGACCTTGGCGTGGCGCACCACTTCCACCTTTTCAATGCGGGGGGAGTGGAGCAGGAAAGTCCGTTCCACGCCGATCCCGTGGGCAGCAATCCGCCGCACGGTGAAGTTGGCGTTGGCGCCGCCCCGGCGCAGGCGGATCACAGTACCGTTGAAGACCTGGATGCGTTCCTTGTCCCCTTCCACAATGCGGACGTGTACCTGTACGGTATCGCCCGGTTGCAGAGCCGGGATTTTCGGATTGGGCTGCAGCTGGCGTTCTAAGGATTCAACCAGATTCATGCTACTTTAACTCCTCACAAATTTGCCGCTGTTCCGCAGCGGCAACACGCCATTATAACATACTCTGGCCGGCGGGCAAGTCAGCCGGCGCGCTGCGGTGAGATGAGACTGTGAGCCGTGAGCGGTGAGTCGTGAGCAGTGAGCAGGGCACAGGAACTTTTACTTATACTTAACTGTACTTACTGCTCTCTATTTACTGCTCTCTGCTCACTGCTCTCTACTCACTGCTTAACTGAATTAATCAAAGCAGGAGCTCCACCGTCTCAAACGGTGCCAGGCCAGCCCGCCCCATCCGCCGGCGGGGATCTATCTCGGCAAAGGCGTAACGCTCCCCATCGGCGCGCAGCTCCTCAGGCAGCCGGGGCAGGCCGTGGACGGCCAGCTCTACGTGTTCATAGGGCGGCATATACGCGCCGGTGCGTTCCCAGGTCACCGCCAGCCGGTCACCCGCCCGCCGCATCACGAAGCGGTTGAGCCGATACTCGCCCTGCTCATAGCCGAAGCCTTCGCCGGCATCCTCGTACAGCCACGATTCAGCCTCCCCGTCGCACGGCAGCGGGTAGAGATGCAGTCGCAAGAACTGCGTCGGGCGCTGCTCCACGCTGGGACCGATCTCGCCCAGCGGCAGCACCGTCCCGGCGCGGACGAAGAGCGGCAGCGTCTCCAGGGGCGCGAAGACCTGATGCGGGCAGCAAGAACCCTCGGAACGCACCAGCGCGTTGGTCCAGAAGTCGTACCAGGAGCCATTGGGCAGCGTGACCGCGCGCCCGGTCGCGCCCGGCTCCAGCACCGGTGCCACCAGCAATGCGTCGCCGCAGAGGAAGGCGTCGTCCACGTCCCAAAGATGGCGCTGTTCCGGCGCGTCCCACCAGAGCGGGCGGACCAGTGGCCAGCCGCGCGCCGTCATCTGCCAGACGGCGGTGTAGAGGTAGGGCAACAGCTCGTAGCGCAACTCAATGAAACGGCGCACGATGGTCAGGTACGGCTCGCCGTAGCTCCAGGGTTCCTGGTCGGGCGAGTTGATCTCGGTGTGGGCGCGGAAAAAGGGCATGAAGGCGCTCAGCTGAATCCAGCGGGTGAAGAGCTCGCCGTCACACGTCCCAATGAAACCACCGGTGTCCGATCCGGTGAAGGCCAGCCCGGAAAGCCCCAGCCCCAGCACCAGCGGGATCGTCAGCCGGTACGATTCCCAGGTGCTCTGGTTGTCAGCAGTCCAGGAAGTAGCGTAGCGCTGCACACCGGCCCAGCCAGCGCGGGTGATGACCACGGGGCGCTGTTCCGGCTTGAGGCGCAGCAGCCCCTCGGTGGAGGCGCGCACCATCTGCATCCCGTAGAGGTTGTGTGCTTCGCGGTGGTCGCCGCCGCGCCCGTCCAGGCTATGGCGGACGACACCGGGCATTGTTACCTCGGTCTTGTCTTTGGCGGACGAGAAAACGGACGGTTCGTTCATGTCGTTCCAGAAGCCGGCGACGCCAGCAGACAGCAGGGACTGGTATTGCTCACCCCACCAGGCCCGCGCGGCCGGAGCCGTGAAGTCAGGGAAGGCGCACTCGCCAGGCCAGACCGGCCCGATGAACGGTTTACCGTCCGGCAATTTGCAGAAGGCGTCGGCGGCCAATCCGCTCTGGTAGACCGGGTACGCCGCGTCCTGTTTGATGCCGGGATCAATGATCGTGACCAGCTTGATCCCCTGCGCGCGCAGATCGGCGGCCAGCTGCGCCGGATCGGGGAAACGTTCACGGTCCCAGGTGAAGCAGCGATAGCCGTCCATGTAGTGAATGTCCAGGTGGATGGCATCGCAAGGCACATCGTGCTCGCGGAAATCCTGGGCCAGCTGGCGGACGCGCGCCTCAGGGTAGTACGACCAGCGCGATTGCTGGTAGCCCAGCAGCCAAAGCGGCGGCAACCGGTGCCGCCCGGTCAGCTCGGTGTAACGCTCCAACAGGTGCGGCACCGGCCCGGCGATCACGTAGTAGCGCAGCAGCCCGCCCTGGAAGGTGTGTTCCGCCACATCCGGGTTGGCGGCGCCCAGGTCCAGCTCGGCGCGGTAGGGGTTTTCGTAGAAGACCAGATAGGTCAAGGGAGCTCCACCACTTTCAGCAGCCCCTTCCGCAGCGGGCGCGCCCTCGCCGGGGATCAAGCCGACATAGACCGGGATGTTGAGGTTGATCGGCTCATCGCCGGGCGCATAACCGGCCGGATCGGTGTTCCAAAGCGTGTGGCGGCGCCCCCGGCGATTCCAGGCAGTCGCCTTCTCTCCCAGTCCAAAGAGTCGCTCGTCAGCCGCGAGGGCAGTGCTGTGGCGCACACCCCCTTCCACCGCGAATGCAACCTGCCGGTCGCGCCGCAGGGGCTGTCCCGCCGGATCACACAGCGCCAACCTCGCCGTTTGGGTGTCCACGTTCACCACAAGCGCTGCCGTTTGGAGCTGGACAGTATTTTCCCCGGTGGTGACGGTGACCGCCACCGGCTCCCACTCTGTCTCCGGCCTGGCGATAGCATAGGGCAGTGGGAGAGGCGGTGCGTCGTCCAGGGGAGTGTAAGTGATCCGTACCAGGTCGGGCGCGAGGAAGGTGAGCTCCAGCGTGGCCCTTTCGGCTTGCAGGAGTGCGCCGCGTGCGGTGGGCGTGACCTGGCGCACCGGGCCGGGCTCCTGCCAGGTGCGGGCCGGCGCTGGCGGCCGCCCCCAGCGGGCCTCCGCCCGCGTCCGGCGATAGGTATAGACGAGAGCATCGTAGAGCACCCGGGGCTTGAGCCCACGCAGGGCGGTCTGGATGCGTTGGAAGATGGACATGGCTGGTTACCTCCTCTGAAATCTAGAAACCAGTTAAGGAGTGAGCAGAGAGCAGCCGGTAGCCGTTCCTGTTTCCTGCTCACCACCCACTGCTCACATTGCTGATCCCAATCTCCTGGCTTAACGATACATCTTGGGCAGGCGCTTTTTCCATGCCGTCGGGAGGATCTTGTCCAGGGCATCGTCGGCGGTGACAATGCCGTGCAAGTGTCCCTCGTCATCTACAACCGGCACGGCCAGCAGATTGTACTTGGCAACGACCTGCGCCACTTCATCCTGGCGGTCGGTCAGGGCAACGCTGACAACCCGTTGATGCATGAACTCCACGACGGGCGTTGAGGGTTGTGCCAGAATCAGGTCGCTCAACGAGAAAACGCCAACCAGCCGGTTTTCGGCGTCGGTCACGTAAACGTAAAAGATCGTCTCGGCCTCGTGCGCGGTGGCGCGCAGGTGGGCAATTGCCTGTTCCGCTGTCAAATCGGGGGGAATAGTGACATATTCCGTGGTCATGATACCGCCGGCGGAATCTTCCGGGTAGGCCAGCAATTTGCGGACGTCCTCGGCCTCGTCGTCCTCCATCAGTTCCAGCAACTCGGCGCTGCGCTCGTCGGGGAGCTCGGCCAGCAGGTCGGCGGCCTCGTCAGGGGCCATTTCCTCCAGGATGTCGGCCACCTGTTCATCGGGCAACCCCTGCACCAGGCGGGCCTGGAAGTCTGGCTCCACCTCTTCCAGCGCGTCGGCCACCATTTCCACGTCCAGGGATTGGAGCAGGCGACTGCCCTCGGCGCGGCTGAGGTCGCTCAAGATCTCTGCAATGTCGGCCGGGTGCAGCTCGCCGACCTTGTGGCCCGGCACTTTGAGCCGCAGCGGCTGATTTTCAGAGAGCAATTCCACGTCGTCCCAGGAGATGATACCTGGCGGCATGGCAACTTTGAAGCGTCCTCCCAGTTTCTGGATAGTGCGGGCCAACCCCAAGCGCCGCAATAACCCCCAGCCTCCAATGTCCACGTTGGCCACGTAATAGCGGTCGTTGACCCGCACCAGTTCCAAATCATTGACCCGCACGACACGGACCCCATCGGTATCTATGATTTGCTTGTCCAGTACGTCACGCGCCAGGTAGAGATCCTGTTCACCTGGCTGATAGGGAGGGATGTCGTGCAACCGGTGGCGCAGCGGGATCGCCGGGGCAAAGAGGGTGAGCACTTCGCCAATGGGGAGGACCAGCGCCCCCTCGCGCCGGTGCACGACCAGCGCTACCACCTCCGGGTGCGCAACTTCACCCCGACGAATGGCGACCAGATCGGTCAATTTGCCGATGGTTTCACCATCAGAGTCGGCGACTGGTTTGTAGTTCAACTCGCTCAGGTAGGGCATGGCTTTACCTCCTGTAGCAGGGTGGGTGAAAGCCCCGTGTGGAGTGGGGCCTGGCCCTGGGCAATGGGATTGCCAGATGGCAGGCATTGTAGCACGGTTAGGGGCGGCGTCAAATGTGCGCTATGAGGGCAGGAACTGCAAGACCTACCGACTGTCCATCACCCCTCACCGACCACGCGGCGGGCGCATGGTCGGTGAGGGGTGGTTCCAAAGGTTATGGGTTATCGTTAGCGCGTGCCTAACGTGACTTTGACCTCCAGCGAGTTGCCGGCGCGCAATATCGTCAATGTCCAGGAATCGCCCGGCCGGCTGTCTTGAAGCAGCGACCGCAGCTGGTCCATGTCGCCTACCGCTTCACCGTTGACGGCAGTGATCACATCACCGCCGATGAGCACCCGTTGGCCGTTGAGCGTGACCGGCTTGTAGCTCCCCCGGAGGCCGGCCTCATCCGCAGGACTGCCCTGTTGCACCTGCTCCAACAATATCCCGCGGGTGTTCTCCGGGAGTCCCGCGGCCTGCGCGAGCTCCGAAGTCAGAGCCAGACCGGCGACGCCGAGGTAGGCAGTCCCCCCCTGGGAACGTTGCTCAGGTTGAGAGACGGTTTCCGTGGTCGTCGGGCGGGCATCCAGTGTCAGCTCCACCGTCCGCTCCTTGCCGTCGCGCAGGATCGTGAGCGTGGTCTTGTCACCCACCTGCTTGTAGCGGGCCAGGTAGGCCACGAGATCCTCAAACCGCTTGACCGGCTGACCGTCCATGGCAGTGATCACATCGCCGCCGACAAGCAATTCCTGTCCATCCACAGTGATCTGGCGGTCGCTGCCGCGCAGGCCGGCCTTGTCCGCCGGACCGTTGGGCGTGACTTCCACCACCAGCGCGCCATGTTGTTGCTCATCCAGGTTCATGGCCTGGGCCATCTCCAACGTCAGGGAGGTCCCGGTGATGCCCAGGCGGGGATGCTCAAATTTCCCATTCTTGATGAGCGTCGGGACGACATTCTTCACGATGTCAGACGGGATGGCGAAACCGATGCCGGCCGAAGAATTGACCGACGAGACAATCGCCGAGGTGACGCCGATAACCTCGCCGCGTTCGTTGAGCAGGACGCCGCCAGAGTTGCCGGGATTGATAGAGGCGTCGGTCTGGATGATGTCGGGGATGGTGTAGCTCGTGGACGTACTGTCACTGTCTGCCGACAAGGAGCGGCCAACTGCGCTGACGAAGCCAACCGTCATGGTCCCTTCCAGGGCGAAGGGGTTGCCGATGGCAATGGAGAGCTGTCCCACTTTAACCTGGGAGGAATCGGCCAGCGTCAACGGGCGCAAAAGATTGGCGGGCGCATCAACCTTGATCACGGCCAGATCGCTATCGGGGTCGCGCCCCACCACCTCGCCCAAGACAGTCGTGCCGTCGGAGAAAGTGACGCTGATCTTATCCGCGTCCTCTACGACGTGGTTGTTCGTGACGATGTGGCCCTCCGTATCCCAGACGAAGCCGGAGCCGTAACCGGTCTGATATTGCTCGGTGGGAGTCTGCTGCATGAAGAAACGTTGTAACTCCGGCGGCAGCTGCGTGTTAACCTCACTTTTCTCCACCACCCGGATGTTGACCACCGAGGGACCGACCTGCTCATAGATTGTCTCCAACGTTCCCTGGAGGGCTTCCACCACCCCCGACGACGGGATCTCCACCGGCGGCAGTGGCGTCGCCTGGGGGGATGTGGTGGCAAGCGGCGCCGGCAGCAGGTTGGTCCCCTGAGAAAGCAACGCCTGAGCGCTGCTACAACCCAACAACGTGACCATCAAGGTCACCCCCAACACAATGGTCAATGTCCGACGATTTGTCATACTTCTTCCTCCTTATAACTAACGGTCAACCAATAGTTTCATACGCTTAGACTATCGGATCCCTCTTTTCACTGCTATGCTGAGGATAGCACAAACGGGCAGCGGTGTCTTTAAGGGAACGTAAGGGGAAGCTTAAGGGAAGCTTAAGAGCTGGCCTGAAGTATCTGCGGGATCAAGGCGCTGGCAGCCGGTTGGTTGCACCAGAAGATCATGTTATACTTGGTATACCGGTGAAAATGACTACCGACAACTACTGACTTTGCTCAAGGAGGCAAACAACCATGAAAATCCTGATCGCGGCTGACATGGAGGGGATCACCGGCGTCACCCACTGGGATCACGTGAACCCTGGTCATGCCGAATATGCCCGGTTCCGCAAGCTGATGACCGGCGACGTCAACGCGGCTATCCGCGGGACCTTTGCCGGTGGTGCGACAGAGGTGATCGTCACCGATGGCCACGCCTGGGGCCGCAACATCCTCATTGAGGAGTTGGATCCCCGCGCCCGGCTCAACACCGGCTCCTTCTCACCGCTCTCCATGATCCAGGGAATTGCGGAGGGAACGGATGGAGTTTTGTTCATCGGCTACCACGCCCGCATCGGGACTCCCCAGGCTATCTTAGACCACACCTGGTCCGATGAGCGCGTCGCTAACCTCTGGATCAACGGCCAGCTCTTCGGCGAGACGGAGTTGAACGCCGCCGTCTGCGGCCACTTCGGAGTGCCTGCATTGATGGTCTCCGGCGACCAGGCCGTTTGCGCTGAAGCGACCGAGTTTCTCGGCCCGGTGGAGACGGCTATTGTGAAGCTTGCCAGCGGGCGCATGGCCGCGGAATGCTGGCCGCCAGAGGTAACCTGGCCGAAGATCCAGGAAGCGGCCTGCCGTGCCGTCACCCGCCTGCGCGAGGGGACCGCACCGCAGCCGTTCCGCGTCGCGCCGCCGATCACGATGGCGATTGAGTTCGTGCAGTCGGAGATGGCCGACAAAGCGGCGCTCCTGCCCGGCGCACAGCGGACCGCGCGCCGCCTGGAATACACCGCCGACGATATGGTAACGATTTACCGGGCCTTTCGGGCTGCCCAATCGTTAGCCAAATAACCTGGAGGCCCTATGCCCTTCATTCCCGTCAACGGTGCTGAGATTTACTATGAAGCCTTCGGCTCCGAACGGCCCGACCGCGCGCCGGTGGTACTGATCCACGGTTCCACCGGCACCGGCCACTCCAACTGGAGCCTGGTCGCGCCGCTGCTGGCCCGCGAGTACCGCGTCATCGTCCCCGACTGCCGGGGGCACGGGCAGAGCAGCAACCCCCACGGTTCCTACTCGTTCCAAGAGCTGGCCGCGGATACCGCCGGGCTGATCCGGGCGCTCGGCTATGCACGAGCGCACGTTATTGGCCACAGCAACGGTGGCAACGTCGCGCTGGTCACGCTACTGGAACATCCCGACGTGGTGCAGACCTGCATCCCGCAGGCTGCCAATGCCTACGTCAGCCCCGACCTGGTGGAAAAGGAACCGGCCATTTTTGACCCCGACCGGGTGGCCCGTGAGGACCCGGCCTGGATGGAAGAAATGATTGCGCTCCACGGTCCCACCCACGGTCCCGATTACTGGCGTGATCTGCTGCGGCTGACCGTGCACGCCATCATCACCGAGCCGAATTACACGCCGGCGGACCTGGCGCAGGTACAGCGGCCCACCCTGGTCATCCAGGGCGCGAACGACCGGGTGAACGCCCCGGCTCGCCACGGGGAGTTTATTGCCGAACATATCCCCTACGCCGAGCTCTGGGTGCCGGCGGGAGTAGGGCACACCGTCCATGGCGAGCGGCTGCTGGAATGGGTGACGCGCGTGCTGGATTTCCTCGCCCGCCGCGGCGATGACGCCAACGAGACCCTCTACCGGCTACGACAGAGCCGGTACGCGGACGAGCGAGAGACGATTTTTGAGGTCAAGGCCCAGCCCCCCACGGGAGACGCCGCCACGGCCGGACGCCAGACGGTGACCGGCATGGTCTTGACCGAGGAGCAGCGGCGGGCCGCACTGGCAGCCCTGCGGCCCGTGACCGGCCCGCTGGCAGAGACCGTGCAGGTCCTCCTGACCGAAACGACCCCGTGGGCCCTGGTCAACCGGGGGGTGACCGACCTGCGGCGCGAGCCGCGCACCCTGTCCGAGCGACTCACGCAGGCGTTGCTGGGCGAACCGGTCCGCATTTTGGAGGAACGGGGAGAGTGGGCGCGTGTGCGGCTGGAGCGCGACGGCTATCTGGGCTGGCTACAAACCGCAGCACTCCATCGCTGCCGGGCCAGCGACGCAGTCCTCTATGGGGAAGCCAGCGACGCCCTGGTCAGCGCCGAACTGGCGCCGTTTTACGAAGCGCCTTCTCCTACCGAGCCCCCCGCCGGAAAGCTGCCCTTTGGCGTCAGTGCCCCCGTCGTGGAACTCCGTGATGAATGGAGTGCCCTGGCCCTGCCCGATGGGCGTCTCCGCTGGGTGGCCACGGCCGACCTGTTGCCCCTGGACGCCCGCCCCCAGCCCGATTCCGCCGGTATTGCCTTCACCCTGTCGCTGATCCGGCGCTTCGTCGGCGTCCCTTACCTGTGGGGCGGGCGGACCCCCTTCGGGTTTGATTGTTCCGGCCTGGCGCAGACATTCTGGGGCTTCCTGGGGATCCAGCTCCCGCGCGACGCCGACCAGCAGTTCCGCGCCCTGCCGGTGGAGCAAGAACCGCCGCAGCCCGGCGATCTGCTCTACTTTGGCGACCCGGCCGATCACAGCACCCGTGCCGCCCACGTCACCCACGTTGCCATCGCGCTCGGCGGCGCCGAGTTCATCCACGCCAACGGCGCGGCCTGGGCCGTTTCGTATAACAGCCTGGATCCCGGCCGGCCTCACTACAGCGCCTGGCTCAAGGAGCATCTGTTGGGCGTGCGCCGCCCGACGCAATAAAAGCAGCCCTGGCGGCTCGGGTTGGCGGTTGCCGACAAACAAAAACCAAAGATTGCGAACTGCGGTTCGCGCTATCCTGCTGATTAAACGACTAAAAACCAATTGACCCTTTTTGAGGAGCCGACTATGCAACTATCCTGGGAACCTGTCACACTCAATCTACGCACCACCTTCCGCATTGCCCACGGAGCCAGCGATCAACGCCACAACGTCATCGTGCACCTGGACGAAGGGATCGGGGAGGCCGCCGCCGTCTCTTATCACGGCGAGACCCAGGCCGGGATCATGGCCTACTTGAGCAAATTACCCGCCCCGCTGGGTGACGATCCCTTTCAGATAGAGGAGACCCTCAACCGGTTGCCGCCCGGCTCGCAGGCTGCGCGCGCCGCCGTGGACATCGCGCTGCACGACCTCTGGGGCCGACGGTTAGGCCAGCCGCTCTACCGGCTCTTCGGCTTGAACCCGGAGCGCATTCCTCTCACGTCGTTTACCATCGCCATGGATGAGCCAGCAGCCATGGCCGAACGCGCCCGTAACTCCGGTTGGCCGATTCTCAAGATCAAACTGGGCAGCCCCAACGATGAGGCGATGGTAGCAGCCATCCGGGGGGCCACCTCCGCCCGGCTGCGGGTGGATGTCAACGGTGGCTGGAGCCGCGAACAGGCCGCCACGCTGATCCCGCGCCTGGTCAAGTATGGCCTGGAGCTGATAGAACAGCCGTTGCCCATCGGCGACCTGGAAGGACTGCGCTGGTTACGGGCTCAAAACTTCGGCGTTCCTCTCTTTGCCGATGAAAGCGTCAAAACGGCGCGCGACGTGGCGCTCTACGCCGGCGCGGTAGATGGCGTCGTGATCAAGATCATGAAGAGCGGCGGCCTCCGTGAAGCCTGGCGCGCCATCCAGACCGCGCGGGCCTTAGGGATGCAAGTGATGCTCAGCTGCATGATAGAGACCTCGGTGGGAGTGACGGCGGCCGCCCATCTGGCTCCGCTGTGCGATTATGTGGACCTGGACGGTCCGCTGTTGATCGCCAACGATCCCTTCCAGGGCGTGAGTTACGAGGGGGCGCGGTTGCACCTGCCGGCCGGGCCGGGGTTGGGGGTCGTGCCACGGATCACCTCACCCACCTGACCGGCAAGGGTGTTTCAGGCAGAATACGCAAAGATAGAACCGGCCTGGCTCTGCCCCTGAAAAAGCGCTGCCGGATACTTTGGGCGTTGATTCTACCGCTCAGGTATGCTATACTTTGTTTATGAGGATCCCGCTGCGCTCCATAAAGTACAACCCAAAACGGGATTCCAGGGAGCCGCACGATGCCGGACACAATTGTGAAACCGATCACTGGGGGAGCAGGGACGGCCAAAGCAGTAGAGCCCGGCCGGCGCATTTCTTACGGGAAACTGATTGATTTTCTCAGTACCCGCACTGCCCTGACTGACCTGAAAACCATTTGCCTCCGGCTGCGAGACAAAAACATTTTGGTTAACTACGACGACCTGGAGGGGACAACCCACCGCGAAAAGATCAACGCGCTCATCATTTACCTGGAACGACACGCTTCACTCCAGATATTGGTTGACACCGGCCGCGAATCCTTGCCGGATTTAATGTGGGACAACGTCTACGAAGCCCAGCCCGAATATATTGTTAACCCCAACCCTGCACCCAGGATCCCGGCCGCCGGACAGGAAGTGCGCAACCCGGTCCGGCGGGCAGACCGTCCAACTCCGGCCATGGTCCAGGTCAGCCAGAACCTGCTGGAGACGTTGGAAATGCATCAACACTGCCTGAGCGCTTATGTGAAAAGCTACATGACGTTGCAGGAATATGCAGTCTGGAAGATCCGTGATAGCATTGAGGCCAGCCTGCAAAGTTCTACTGAATTACAAAAGTTCAACTTCAAATACTGGGGCGAGCTCCGTGACCGGCTGGGTAAAATCCAGCCGTTGAAACAAGATTTAGCGGCACTGGAACCGGCCTTCACTGAAGCGCTAACCCAGTTCAACCAGGTCCTCAAAATCGCTCAGGAGCAGGTCAAGACCATCTACAATCAACGGCTCACCGGTGAGCTCCTGGTCAGCGCAGCTGTAGAACTGCGCGACACCGTGCAAACCCTATGGGAGGCATCGGAAAATCTCGCCGAGCTCTGCCGGGACAAAACCGAGGAGACCCTGGCCGAAATTGCCCGTTGCGTAGGAGCGCTGATGGCCAAAAAGCTGTCGGAAGGAGCTACCGGCCGTGGGATGGACGTGCGAACCAAGCTGCCGGCCGCCCCGTCAGGCCCCGGCAGTGAAGGCCGCGCCGAAGGGCCGGTGGTCAATCCCTCCACGGGGCGGCTATGAGGCTAAGGGGCCCTCATCCTTAGAGAAACCTGAATCCCAAGTTATGAAAGGAGCGTGAACCCATGGCAGAAGGTTGGCTGGCCGCACTGAAAGGTGAAATTGCCGGGGAAGCCATAGAGCCTCTGATGATACAAACCGCCGCCACGCTGGATGTTTTTATCAATACCAACCCTTCCGCATTACATTACCTGCTGGATATCCTGAAACGGCGGCTGGGCGACAAAATTGACGGCCAGACCTGGCCCAAAGTGGACGCCAGCCTGGAACATTACCTGGGCCGCGACCTGGCATACTTTTTACTCTGGCTGGTCCAGGACGAAAACGGCGACCGGGTGCAGCTCTTAGAGCGTCACGGCACCCCGCGGGTCATCAGTTTCATGCGTACCGTGCTGGGCCTCTACCGCCAGGAGCTCCATCGGGCCTTCATGGTCTGGAACGAGCTCCCTGACGACTGGAGTATGCTCCACCGCGAAGTCAGCTATGACCTCATTGCCCAACGCTACTTGCTCCAGATACGTTTGGAGAAGTTCAACGGCACAGAAGTCTTCATTGAAGGCTCCCCGGATTCCCTGCTCAACTTGACCAAAGGGTTCATCATCGCGCTCCGTGCCGTAGATAATCCGGCCGTGTTTGGGCCAGATAACGTCCAAAGCTTCCTGGAAGAGTGCCAGAGCCTGATCAAAATGTTTGCTGAGCCAAAAGAAGCCACAGCTGAAGGAGCCCAATGACTTTAGAATTGCTGGCCGGCTTCCGCCCCCTGTCCACCCACCACTGTGTCACCGGCTCGCTGCGGCACATCTATTTCTACCATGATCACCCCCTCAGCGAGGAATTACTGCTGGGAATCGGCGGCGGCGTAGGATTCATCTACTGGCATACACAGGGGACGCTCCCCTTCCTCGGCGGCCGGGCCAATGCACGTGGCGAGTTTGAGCCGCTGGTCGGTGCGCGCACCGGGGTCAAAGTAGAGGTCCATCAGACAGCCAGCGCCCAGAAAGCCGAAAGAGCGCTGCTGGCAGCCTTGACAGCCGGAGAACCGGTGATGCTCATGGTAGACATGGGCTTCCTGCCCTACTTTGACTTTGGTGGCGCTGAGTATCACTTTGGCGGGCACGCTGTCGTCGTCTGTGGCTACGACCCGGTTACCCGGCAGGTACTGATCGCCGACCGCGACGGGATACCCCACCCGGTGGCACTGGCGCAGCTGGCCCAGGCGCGGGGATCTACCTACAAACCGTTTCCACCAGGTCACGCCTGGTACACCTTTGATTTCAGCGGCAAGCGCCCACCCACCGCCGCCGAAGTGCGTCAAGCCATCGCTGAACAGACGGCCGGGATGCTGCGCCCGCCGATCCGCAACCTGGGTGTCGCCGGCATTCGCAAAGCAGCCCGGCAGGTGCTCCGCTGGCCGGACTTGATGGAAGAGGCGGAATTGCGTGCCGCCCTGTTTAATGTTTACATAATGATTGATGCCACTGGGGGGACAGGCGGCGGCCTCTTCCGGTACATGTTCGGCCGTTTCCTGACCGAAGCGGCCGCACTCACCGGGGAAGAACGCTTCGCCAGCCTGGGGCAGGAGTGGGGGACGCTCGGTGATCGCTGGCAGAGCGTGGCGGAAACGTGCCAGCGCGGGGCGGAAGCGGCTGACCCCCGCCCGGTGCTGGCTGAGGTCGCGCCGCAGCTACGCGCTTTGGCCGACCTGGAAGAAAACGCCTGGCTGCGCCTGGAGGCAGTGGTCACGACGTAGTAACTACCCTCAAGACGCTCCAGGGGCAGCTCGCCGGAGCTGCCCCTGCCTAAAACTACCGCGTGCAGGCGGGCCTTACGGATTCTCGACCGCCCGCTCCACCGCTTCCACCAGGCATTGATACCGGGCCGCGTCCAAAACCAGCGCGCCCGAGCGCTTGGGGACCTCCGTCAGTGACCCAAAGACCCGCCGTTCCTGAGAGTGCGCCCCGGAGATCGGTACGAAGAAAAACTTAGCCTCGGCAAACCGCTGGGAGGTGTGCACCTGAACCGGTGTATTGAACCGCACCTCCAACAGCCGCCACTCGGTGCGGAGCTGGGCCAGCGTCTCCTCAGAAAGCACGACTTCGGTATCATAACCGGCCCAGTGCCCGACGCCGTCACCAAAAGCCGCCATGACGGCCTCGTAGTTAGGGTCGCCGGGGTGGAGCACCATCTCCTGACCATCCCAGAAGATGCGGAGCTCATCGGCCGGCGCTTTGAACGAGCGCAGGAACCAAACCGGATCTTCGTTCACGAAAAAGATGGAGCCCCATACAAACAGAGCGACGGCAAGCCCAGTCATCAACAAACCACTGAACAACCCGCTGAGTTTCATCTTATTTCTCCTCTGAAAATAACGCTCTGAGTTTGTAGTCAGGCGCTTTAGCGCCGTCTGAGCCGCGCTGAAGCGCGGCACTACGAACCTAATTTTCATCCCCTGCTGGTGAACGCCAGTTCATGGGAATTCCTTAAAAAATCAATTACCGGAAGCCGGTTGGATTTGACCTACCACCGGCTCAACTGCCTCCCCCCTGGTTGAAGGCAGTGACTTAACAGGCAGTTTGAACTTAACCCACATGACCGGCAACAACGCCAGGGTCACTACCAGCGGAACGTAAAACGGTGTCTGCGGACTGAACCGTTCCCAGAGCAACGCCTCCAGGTAAGGTGCCGGCAGTGAGATGAAGCCGATACTGGTAGAGAAAAGCCCGAACGCCATCCCGCGCAGGTGCGATGGCACCACCTTGGAAATCAAAGCGTCGTACGCCGGGTTGATCAACGCCTGTCCCACTCCAAACAGGCCCCATGCCACGGCAAACCCCAGGAACGCGCGACTGCGGAGGAAAACCGCCAGCCCGGCAGCGATCAGCAAGAAACCACCCACAATCCCGACCCGCTCCCCCTTCTTGTCGGAGAGCCAGCCGCCTGGCCCCGTTAACAACATGACGGTCACGGACGAAATTGAAGAGAGCCAGCCGATCTGCGTGTAGGACAGTCCCATCAGGTTCTGCATGTAAAGCGGCTCCAACTGAAAGGCCAGGCTGAAGGAAATGTCATGCACGCCGTCGGAGATCAGAATCCAGGTCAGAACGCCGCCGCTGACCAGCAGACCGGCCATGGTCAGCAAGCTCTGCTTCAGCCCGGTCAGCGTGGGGCGCTCCGTTTGAGCGGCCGCGGCCTGTTGCCGGGCCCGGCGCGCCATCAACACGCGCCCTACCGTGGCTATCGTGTAAAGCAGGGCGGCAGTCAGGAACATCACCTTGAAACCCAGGCGATCCGCCAGTATCCCACCCAACGGCGGGCCGATGATCCCGACCACCATGTAAATGCTTTCAATCAGGCCGTAGACGCGACCGCGATTTTCTTCCGCCGATTGCTCAGCGATAAAGGCCTGGAAACTGGGGGCGACAAACGAGGTCGCCATCGCCGTGGCGGCCACGGAGAGCAACACCCATTGCCAGGTCGGGGCCAGGATGTAGACCACATACCCGACCATCCCGGCCAGACTGCCGATAGCAATGGCCTGGAGCCGGCCGATGGAATCGGAAAGCCAGCCGCCCAGGATTTGAAAAGCCAGCGGAGCAATGGCCGCCAGCGTGAAAAACAGCCCCACCTGCTCAACGTTGGCACCCAGGTTTTGCAGGTAGAGCGGCAACAGTGACTGGTACATGTTGAACGCAATGTTAGCCAGGATCATCGTTCCCAGGAACGTAGTTAACTGGCGTGTGAACAAAGGTACTTTTTCCGGCTTCATAGAATTTTAGTCCTCAGGGTTACCTTTAGTTAAAGCGCGGATAACGCAACACGGTACTTCTTCTGGCTTATCCGCGACCATCCGCATTTCATCTAAGGGATAGCCTCTCGGCCATCCGCCGGCGTTCTTGTCCTGCCCGCGTCGGGGCAAAGAAAATCGGCCTGACGAAATGCACAATGACGATACTGTTGGTTCGCCAGGCCGTTGCTCACCGCTCAACGCCGCTGGCTAATCCAGAACGACTTCTACGTGCTCCCCGTCTTCCTCGTCGGTGACATCTACAATGGGGCCACTGACGCCGCTCTCCAACAGAGTTTGGAGCATGGTGGCATCCAATCCCTCCACTTCGGGCATGAAACGGGTCCCCATTTTCAGACCGGCCTTGACCAGAGCGACCGGCAAGGTCACATTGACCCGCGTCCGGCCAGTCTGGGTATCGGTCACGCGGACCCGGAACCAGCGCGGGGACCGTCCCGGCGCGGCTGGTGACGGAGCCGCCGGCGTCTCGCCGCCGCTACCGGCCGCCTCCAGGGCTTCCAACAGCTGGGCGGCCTCCTCGGGCGTGATCTGTTTTTCCGCCACCATCTGCAAAATTTTCATCCGTTCTTCTGTGCTGATGGTCATTGTATTCACTCCTTTGAAAATAGTGAAAATAGCGCTTTGCTTGTAGTCAGGCGCTTTAGCGCCGTCCAACGCGCTGAAGCGCGTTACTACGAGCCAATTTTCATCCCACGGTTGGTG
>Ga0067045_1003143_pt1 | contig 31488 bp, 50 predicted proteins | sample TerdegcTABiofilm_FD_59184 | JGI IMG/M metagenome (GOLD analysis project Ga0067045, IMG submission 59184) | Combined Assembly of (Gp0054472, Gp0054536) Wastewater bioreactor microbial communities from Singapore -Terephthalate degrading...
ACTATCGATATTAAGAATCTGTTCGGTATCGATATGGCAAATATCACCGACCTCACCGGCATAGCTCAAAAGCCCCTTTGCGGTTAGGGAAGGGGCAAGACCATGGTTCCCCTTTTCACAGGCTATAGTACCCCCCGTACCTATCAGCAAGATTCTTTTCATACGAACCCCCCAAGTCATTCTAAATCAATAATACAATAAGTCCGATGCTTTTTGCAGTTTAAGTTGATTATCTATGCAAAGAAACACGAAACCAACTCATCCTGCCCTATATTGCCGAAATACGTCTTGATATCTACACTCCCCAGCGCGTCCTGTATGTCCGCCTGGGTATATTTTTTCCCCTTGATGAGCTGTTCAACGTAGCTAATGTCCCTAACCCCAAGGAAATCACCGAATATTTTGCATCCTGAAACAATCCCGTCCTTGACATTGAGCAATACTTCCACCTTACCACCGTCAAATCTCTTCGAGTTCTTAAAGTTAAACGGAAGTGATTCCCCGTAGTTCCACTCCCAGGTCATGTATTTGCTCCTCTTCATCTTGAACAAATGTCTTTAGGAGATGTTCCTCAAGGGCAAGATTAAAGTACGGATTCGTAGACACATTTCTGATGAATTTCATATTTTCCCTCCACCGGCGTAGAATAAAAACCTATTACTGAAAAATTATACGTTTATTATTTATATTACCATACAATTTAAAAATATCCCAAGCAGATCTGCTGGTGAAATCTATCTGATGAATGGTATAGGTGTAAGCTGATTATAAATGTTTGAATATTTTGCACGCTATTTACAAAAAATAACAAATGTATATAAATGGATTTATTAGGAGAATATTAGCCATGCCAAAAACAAAGGAATACACTGACATCAGGTATATAAAGATGCACATGGACGCCCTTGGAATAAACTATATCCATAGAAGCCAGCCTTGGACCGCCGCATGGTGGTCTGCAGCCCTCCCCGGATTTGGGCACCTTTACCTTGGATGTTATCTAAAGGGTCTGGTATTAATAACGGGTGAGATATTCATAAATATCAAAGCCCGGATCAATCTGGCAATTCTTTATACTTTCATAGGGAACTTCGAAAAGGCAAACCACGTTTTTAATGATCGTTGGGGATTATTCTATGCGGCAATATGGGTATTCTCCATATATGACGCATATACCCTGGCCGTAAAGACAAATCAACTGTGCGAATTGGAGGAAGCTCAAAAAACAAGATATTTCACGCGTTCAAGAGTCTGCCCCATTGGAATCAGTTTTCTTGCCCAAAGGAATCCTGTCCTCGCAGCTTTCTTCTCGTTTGTTCTTGGGGGAATGGGCCAGATATATAACTCCCAGTATGTTAAAGGCTTTATCCTGATATTCTGGGTTTTCATTATTAATTATTACTCCCAGTTCAACCACCTGTTAGTAAAGACCCTTACCGGCAAGGAAATCTTTTTGCAGCAGGTTGACTGGCAGTGGCTGCTGTTCTATCCCAGCATCATCGGCTTCTGCATTTGGGACAGCTATGTCGGAGCTGTGGAGATAAACAGATTGTTTATCGAGGAGCAGAGGTACGAAATAAGCAAAAATATATCTTCCGGCACATCAGGAGATGTGCCTGCCTACCCGGCGTACCTGGTCGGAATGTGTAGGCAGTCAGTAAATCTGGAACTCTTAACGAACTCCCTGGAGAAGCGCAGCATGAAAAAATATCAAATAATTTTTCTTGACCGGGTTAATAATAAGTACGGTGGTGCGGGAAACAGCAATAATACGGCTGATGGAATGAGCAACTTTAACGGAGCTATATGCGGTGCAACTATATTTATGCTGTTGGGAACTATTTGGGGAGGTACTATTTTACCCGGAGGACCGATTTTAGTAGGAATATCCGGTTTTGTTCTAGGTGCTGTTATTGGATACCTTGCGGATAGGTATGCCTCAGGCTGGATACGGGCAAAGCTAAACCTCCGTCCGGTTGAAAGGAACAACGCGTTTGAGGGAGAAGTCATGCTTTTTGTGAAGGTGGAAGAGAAGGCTGAACTGCAATATGCAGTTTCTCTTTTTGCAGAACATGGGGTATGTTTAGCCGGAACGGTTGAAGGTGATACCTTTAATAATTTTGTTTTAGCTTAACGGAGGGGAAGAGTTAACCTTGAAATTTTTCCGCTTATTATCATTAAGTACCGCTGTCGTGTTTTGCTTTCTGGCTGCTTCTTCATGTGCGCCGTTTTACGTGAGGGAGGAAGAATACTTAAAGCTTGATTCAAAGTCATGCTATTCAGAATTCCCGCAAACCGCGGTTGATGCATCAAGTATATCCAGGCAAAAAATCAAAAATATAAAGGACTCTTACTTACTCAGCGGGGGCTTAGAAGATTTTAAGAAACTTGATATTGTAGACAGGGTATCCATTAAGGGTTCAAAAATGGAAGTATTTTTTGACGCAAAAAAAATGAGCGATAGCTCTGCCGAGCCGGGTAATATCGAGGCAATCCTCTGGGAGAACGCATTGTTTCTCCTTTATACAATAGCAGACACCTTTCCCGAGGTTCAAAAGGTCCGTTTAGTATCTGAGTATTATTATAAAGACCAGCACGGTGAACCCTATACGGAAGTCATATTTATTGGAAACGTTTCTGTAAAAGATATAAAACAGGTAAACAGGGACCATTTTCATCAGGATATGCTGAAAAACCTTGTTGACCATTACATGCCCGAGAGAGTTATGAACAAAGAAACGGAAAACTGATCCGAATACTTATTGAAAATTTCAGGATAGCAGTTCATTTCTACTTGCAAGATACAAAATTTGATGATAAAATATAGCTACACTAGAAAAATATAGAAAATAGCAAACCCATTGAAAGATGGAGACGCAAAACCTCGGGTCTAAANATAGTATCATATCTATGACGGCTGGGTTGCCTATCAAATTGCTAAGACTTAATTGTTTAGTGCATTAAGAGTATTGTATGGCACCTTGCCCAATACTCTTTTTTATCCTAAAGACAAAGGAGGTAGTGCTGATGACAAAATGGGGGAAAAAGGCTATACCGGTTCTTTTCTACCTGACAACATTGCTGTGCCTTGCGCTCTCCGGAGTAGCAATGCATAAGTGGGGATAGGAGACCAGACTAGACGAGTATACATATTATTTCATTTAGCCCTTTGGGCTATTTTCTTTTGAAGTTATTTTGCGTAAAAATTGTATATTTCAAAGAACATAATAGGAATAGAGAAGGAATTTGTTGATTCATAAAGAAATTTATAAAGAAATATAGATAAAAGTATTATAGCGGGGTAGAGACATGACAACAAAAGCAAAAAGAATGAGGGACATATATGTTTTTGTCATAGGCTTCAGTATAATCCCTGTTCTCATCCTCACAAAGCCGCACATACAGTTAAATGACATCCTCGAGATGCTGTTCTGGATTATATTGATTATTATCGCTGAGTTTAAACCGATAATGATACCCCGGTGGAACCAGATAAATGAGATCACTGTTTCCTTCGTGCCCCACCTGTCAGCTATCTTCCTAATCGGCCCGGATAAATCAACCTGGATTGCCGTTCTTGCTACATTGGTGGTTGAAGCAATATATCGGCGGGCATGGTATAAGGCTCTGTTTAACGCAGGGCAGTATGGGCTTACGGTTTATATCAGCGGTCTTGCTTTCTATTGGTTAAAATCCTCTCCGGGCGAGGCTTCATTGGATATCCTTGCGGATTTACCGGCGGTTCTACTGGCATCGAGCATATATATTTTTCTGAATACCTTTTTTATATCGACCGTAATATCCCTATCTTCGGGCAAAGGGCCCCTGGACATGCTTCCCGAAGACCTGAAATTTACTACAGGGTACTTTTACGCATTGGTTCCCATAAGTATTGTTATCTCAAAAATTTATTCCCACGAGTTCCCTTTTACAGTGTTAATAATGATACCCCCCCTGATGATGGCCGATTACGGGCTTAGAAAGTATTACAATCTGCACAAGGAAACCTATGAGACCCTGAATGTACTGGCAAATATCATAGATGAAAGGGATAAGTATACAGCAGCTCATTCGTTGAGAGTCGCGCAGTATGCTAGAGAGATTTCAGCATCCCTAGGCTTACCCCAGGGTTTGATAAATGAGATAGAGACTGCAGGGCTGGTTCACGACCTCGGGAAAATTGGTGTCGAGGATAGAATACTAAGGAAAGAAGGAAAACTAACCGAAGAGGAATACTCTGAAATAAAGAAGCACCCGGAGATTGCGTATCGACTGCTTGCTACGCTTAAGCCATACAAGGAAGGCGCAAAATATGTTCTCTATCACCACGAAAGAATGGATGGAAAAGGGTATCCCAGGGGACTATCGGGTAAATCCATACCTTTAGGTGCCAGAATTCTCGCGGTTGCGGACAGCTTTGATGCAATGACTTCCAACCGGCCATACCGTAGCGCTCTGACAAAAAATAGTGCAGCGAAGGAATTAAGGAGGTGTTCGGGCACGCAGTTCGACCCTGATGTGGTTGAAGCCTTTATAAAAATACTGGAGAAGAGTTACGGCTGTGAGGAGGAATAATGTTTATTGTATTTTTCGTTGTTCTGTCTATTTTAATAGGCTTTTTGAGGGGCGGGAAATTATCGCATCTGATTAAAAAACCGCTTAAGTTCCAAATATTTGTTGTTCTTTCGTTCCTAATACAGATAGCAATCTTTTCAAAACTAGCTGATATGTCACATTTATCACGGTTTTCAATTATCTTCCTTCATGTCATCTCCTATGTTCTATTGTTGTTATTCACGCTCCTGAACTGGAAAATAGCCGGCATTCCAATTATTGGAACAGGGATACTGCTCAATGCAATTGCAATATTCAGCAATGGTGGCTATATGCCTGCCCTGGCAGATAACCTATTGAAAACCGCTGCCGGTAAAGGCTCCGAGGCGGTTGCCTATGGAGGCGCGGTGAACAATTCTATACAGATTACTGACAGTACAAGGTTCCCATGGCTGTGTGACATATTCGTACTACCGTCCTGGCTGCCTTTTTCAAACGTCTTCAGCGTAGGTGATATAATAATTGCAGTCGGCGTGTCTATATACCTTGTCATTAACATGGGGCGAAAAAATCAGCCGAGGGCTTAGCCCCTCACTTTTCTCACAAGCCTTTCGGCAATGCTTTTGTATAGCTCAAAGGTATCCGCATCTTCTACCACTATTGGCCTTCCCTCGTCGCTGGTCATCCTTATTTCTTTTTTAAGAGGTATTTCACCTATCAGTTCAGTACCTGTCTTAAGACTCAGCCTTTCACCCTCCCCCTTACCGAAGATGTAATGAATCTCTCCACAGTTTTGGCATACAAAATGGGACATATTCTCAATTATACCTACAACCTCTATCCCTGCTTTTTGCGACATGGTCCATAATCTGCCTGCGACTCTTGCCGCCGATGGCTGGGGTGAAGTAACTACAACAAACTTTGAATTAGGGATTTTCTGCATTATAGTCAGCGGTACATCTCCTGTACCAGGAGGAAGGTCAATTAATAGAAAATCAATCTCTCCCCAATATACATCGTTGAAAAACTGGTCCAACAATTTGCCCAGTACCGGCCCCCTCCAAACAACCGCTTCATCTTCTTCCACAAGATTGCCCATGGAAATGATTTTTATGCCGTACTCCTCCACGGGCAGCAGCGTGTTTTTAGACAGGAGCTGTGCTTTTTTATGTGCTATTCCGAGTATCCTTGCTATGCTGAATCCCAATATATCTCCATCCAGAAGCCCAACCCTGTGGCCCATCTTTCCAAGGGTCACCGCAAGATTTGCAGTAATTGTGGATTTTCCTACTCCTCCCTTTCCACTACCTATAGCAATTACAGGGATACCCTTAAACAGTTCTTTCTGTGTTCCATAGAGTTTTTCCCGGAGCTTCCTTTTCTCCTCTTCGCTCATCGCATCAAAAACGACTTCTACCTCATCAACCCCCTCCAGCTTTCCAACCTCATAAACAATGTCCTCCCGGATTTTGCTCTTCATGGGGCACCCTTTAATTGTAAGATTTACCACTACAACAACTCTATCTCCACTAATTTCTATGCCTTTGATCATGTCCAACTCAACCAGGCTTTTATGAATTTCAGGGTCTTCTACCCTTCGCAGCGAATCCATTATCAAGTCCTTATCCAGCACCATGCATCTCTCCTCTGTTAGTCGTTTAAATTATCATGTTGATAATCCTCCCGCATTTATAGCAGGTCCCACTGTCAAGCCTTGGACGTGAGATATACCCATTTCTCTCTATTATCCTTGCCCCACAGGATGGACAGTGTGTACTATTATCAACATTCGGAATATTGCCTATATATACATAGTTTAAGAACTGTTGAAGTACTTCCCTTGCTTTTATCAGTATTTCCACCGGTGTAGGCGGTCTGTCCATTTTATAAGCAGGGTAATATCTGGACAGGTGCACTGGTATATCACCGCTGATGGCGCTAATCCAACTGCCCAACTCTGCTATCTCTTCCATATCATCGTTCAACCCTCCCACTACCAGGGTGGTGATTTCAACGTGGCATTTGGGTACGGCTCTCTCCGCCGTGTCCAGTACCGGCGCCAGTTTTCCCTTGCATATATCCTTATAATAGCTTTCTTTAAAGGATTTAATATCTATATTCATTGCATCTATATAGGGAAGCAGATCCTCCAGTGCTTGCCCCTCGATAAAACCGTTTGTCACAAGCACATTGCTCAAGCCAACTTCCTTCACGGCCCTGGCCGTCTCCAGAACATATTCATACCATATGGAAGGCTCGTTGTATGTATAAGCTATCCCAATATTGCCTTCAATACTTACGGCTTTGTCTGCCAGTTCCTCCGGCAGCATGTATACGAATCGCGGCCTTCCATGGGCAATGGCATAGTTCTGGCAAAAGCTGCACTTTAGATTGCAGCCGTAACTACCCACGGATAGTATCCTTTTGCCCGGATGAAAGTGATAAAGGGGCTTTTTCTCCACAGGATCAAGATTATACGCAGTAAGCTTCCCGTAATTTTCGGTGTAAAGAGTACCCCCGACATTCCGTCTGACACCGCAAATTCCAACATTACCGGGCCTTATCCTGCAGTGGTGTGGACATAGAAAACAGTCGGTAGTTTCCCCATCCTTAGTATAAAACAGTGCCTCTTTGTTCAGCATTAAAACCACTTCCTAACGATGTCTGATTACCTCAAACCTTTCCAGCGTATAAGGTTCAGTGACATTGATACCCGCTTTCTGTAAAGCAATCCTAACCTGATCCTCAGGTGTTTCAACCCCTTCAAGATCAGGGAGCAGTAGCCCTGACCTTCTCCCGGATTTTACAATAACACCGTACCTTTTTGCATCCAGTTGCTCTATGGTGTCTACTGGTTCAGGCTCTGCTAAAACGTCAACCGAATACACCAGTTCATTAAGCTCCTCATCTTCTACCTGGTAAAAGCGTGGATCCTTGGTTCCGGCGCTGATCGCATTATGAATTATCTCCTCGCTTATACTGCCCGTAGCCGCGCTGATGGTACCGATGCAGCCCCTTAGTTTACCATTTTTCTTGATAGAAACGAATACGCCGGCCTTTCTCTGCGTCATCTCAGGAGGCAATCCTTCAGGTACGCCGATGACGCGCCCTTCCGTTATATAGGTTTCAAGAGCCTTCCGTGCAAGCCGGACATAGACATCTTCATTCTCCCTGACTTTTTGCATTTTGCTTTTTCCCCTACTTTCCAAAATATTTATATACTCCCTTTCAAGGTTCCTCCTGCCGGGTAGAAACTCCGCAACACAATATCCGACACCAAAGGGACCTTCGTAGGATAAAACACTGACATCAACATCATATCCGTCTAGAATCCCGAAGAGAATAAGAACTGATCGGTACCCGCATTCCCCCGCTTCTTCCACCAGGGATTCATCCATCTCAATAATGCTTGGGGTATCCATATTCTTTATATGCATAACCAGCTTCTCGTCAAATTCCCTTCCCCTTTCACTGTACCCCGCAGGCGCTCCCTTTTTCAGCCTGTGGGAAAGGTCTCCGCTGCATACGATGGAAACTCTTTCATTGCCGCTCTCTACAGCTTTTTTTGCACAATTCCCGAATCTATATAATTCAAGGTTGGGCAGCATGCCATACGTTATATGAACCAGCTTAAACTCTGTGTATTTTCGATTGACAAAATACAGCGGTACCAGGGCTCCATGATCTAATTCTGTATTAATCCCATATCTCCTGGATGTTGCACTATCAAGGCTGACTACGGCTATGCCTTCCCGGGCGGCCTCCTCCATAATTCTAAAAGTCAAGTCTAAATTCCCTTCCAATGCAAGGGAAAGGTCCGGCTTGCCAAACCGTCCAAAGGTTCCCCTGAACATTTCCTGCACACCGACCGCAATCGCATCGCTGAAAACAGGCCCATGGGGCGTTATTAAGATGATTGAATCAGGCTTATCTCTGCTAATACTGTCTGCAATCTCTTCCATAGCCTCAATGGTATTCCGGGCATTTCTTTCCTCTCCCATACCTATTTCCGGCACTATTATGGGCGGATGCGGCACAAGGTAGCTCTTTAATAATTTGTTCATGCTTGTCCTCCTTTCACACACAAATATATTATCCCCCTTACCCATTAAAACTTACACATACTCTGTTTCAGTATTCTTTCATCCCTGCTCTGTGCTCAGGTATCTCAATATGCCAATGTATATTGCCCAGGCAACCTTTTCCTGGTAGATTTCATCGTTTAGCAAACGCTCCTCCTGGGCATTTGACAGGAACCCGCATTCCACAAGTACGGTTGGCACTTTGCTGGTTTTCAACAGGTACAAATCCGAATCGGGTTTAGGCTGTCGTGTATTATTCTTATCCAGCACCATTCGTAATTCTTCCTGGACAATGGAAGCAAGCTTTTTGCTCTCTTCTGAGTCCTTAAAGTAAAAAGTCTGAGCCCCATAGTATCTTGACTGGGGGAAGCTGTTCAGGTGTATGATTACGTTTATTTGGCTTTGGCTTTCTTCGGCAAGACTTCTCCTGTTCTCCAGGTCTTCTCTTTTTTTGTTTGGGGCGTCCGGTGAATATAAACCATAATCGCCGTCACGGGTTAGAATGGCAATGCCTCCTCCATTCTCAACCAGCCTTTTCAGTTTCAACGCAATGTCCAGATTTATCTGGTCTTCATTCTTACCGGACTTTCCGACAGCCCCTGGGTCCCGTCCCCCATGCCCCGCATCAATATAGATGACCTTATTGGTTATGGGAAAAAATACCTCTCTACTCTCTCTAAAGATACCACTATTTAAAGCTATTGTAAACACAATGCCTGCACAAAGTGCCACGGCAATAAAGTATTTGTTCCTGATGATTAACAGGTGCATGACCCGCTCCCCCTTTTCCCGCGTCTATACATTTATATGAGAAAAGAGAGAATAAAATCACAACTAACAAGGGGCTGTCTCAAAAGAGTCAGCCCCTTGGCAAATGTTATTAATATTAATCCTGCGGAAGAATTTTGTTCAGGATAATTCCAACTATAGCACCCAGCGCCATCCCTGAGACGCTGAAGGCTATCGCGCCGATTTTAACCGGAAGAGTGGCTCCTCCGAGACCGAGTACCAGTATTACAGCAGATATGATCAGGTTTCTTGGCTTTGAAAAATCAACTGCGTTTTCTACAACTGTCCTTGCACCAACACTGGCTATCATACCGAACAGTACTATTGATATTCCACCAACTACCGGGGTTGGGATTGTACTGATAAAAGCGCCCAGTTTGGGAATTATTGAAAGTATTATAGCAAAGCATGCAGCTATCCTCATTACAACCGGATTATAAACCTTTGTCAGGGCAAGAACTCCGGTGTTCTCGGAGTACGTTGTGTTGGCAGGACCACCAAACATCGCGGAAATACTGGTTGCTATCCCGTCACCGATAAGCGTTCTGTGCAGCCCGGGCTCTTTCATAAGATCTTTCTCAACGGTGGCGCCAACAGCAAGCACATCTCCTATATGTTCAACCATTGTTGCGATTGCTACAGGGGCAATAATAAATATCATTTCCATGTCAAACTTCGCCAGCTGGAAAGAAGGCACTCCGAACCATTTTGCCTCCAGCATGGGAGCAAAGTCAACGTTTCCTGTCAAGATAGATACAAAGTATCCGACAATAAGTCCAATCAATACGGGGAGGACTTTCATAAATCCCTTGGCAAATATACTTACAGCGGTTACGGTCGCCAGAGCGACTATCGCCAAAAGCCAATTGCCGCTTGCCATCCCAATCGCTGTAGGAGCCAGAAGCAATCCAATGGTCATAATAATCGGACCGGTTACAACCGGTGGGAAGAAACTTATGATTTTTTCATAACCGAAGATATAAACCAAACCGGCCAGTACAACATAAACAAGTCCGGCAATAACTATACCTCCTTGAGCATAAGCAAGGCCCTCTGCATAAGTGTCCCCCGGGTTATAGGCTATGCCGTTTTTAACGGCTACTGCCCCTGCAACGGCCAGGATTGGGGCTATAAACGCAAATGAGGATCCCAGGAATACCGGTACCTTCTTCTTCGTAACCATATGGAAAAACAGTGTGCCTATTCCCGCCATAAACAATGCCACGGAGATGTTAAGACCTGTTATTATCGGCACTAGTACCGTTGCCCCAAACATCGTGAATGTGTGCTGTAAACCTAGTATTGCTTTTTTCCCTGCTGATAAGTGATCCTCTTCTCTAACGGCACCTTCATTGACTTCACTTTTCTCGGTATTGGTCATTTGTTTACACTCCTTTTTTCTTATTTGTTCCAGCGCTTTGTCATAAGACCGGATTTGTAAACAAAATTAGAACCAAGGGTGTCTTCAATGGGGTTTTGTCCGCACGTAAAAAACTTCCTGTCACCGACAGGAAGCTGGTTTGCGCAGTTCTTTTATTTTACAAATACTACACTCGCTCTACCAATCCTTATCGGCCTCACGGGACCACCCTTAAAGGAAGGTTCTAATATTTGTTTAATTAATTATACCATCCGCAGACTCCCGTGTCTAGAATAAAATAAATATATCGTTTATTGTCGTTTCACAGGAGAACGTCCCTGTTTGCCCCTTTCGTATGCAATAAAAAAGCGCATCCGGCGCTCCGCTATGGAACCCTAGGTTCCCTTCGGCGGTTGCTTCCGCAACCTGAGCACCTTCCTTAAACCGGCGGGGAACCTTTCCCCTGCACCTCTTCCTTTTTTTGTTGCATAAGAGAGTGTACTTTCTTATGCAACAAAAAAAGCTGCTTTGAATGCAGCTTTTAAACAGATTATCTCTTTGAGAATTGGGGAGCTCTTCTTGCTTTTTTGAGGCCGTATTTCTTTCTCTCCTTCATCCTTGGGTCCCTGGTCAGGAAACCTGCTTTCTTAAGGGCGATACGGTAATCGGGGTCTGCTTCAAGAAGTGCCCTTGCAATACCATGCCTTAGCGCTCCAGCCTGGCCGGTAAAACCGCCACCATGGACAATGGCCGCAACATCAAATTTCCCCATAGTACCTGTCAGCTCCAGGGGCTGTTTTACCAGTACCTTTAATGTTTCAAGACCGAAATACTCTTCAATATCCCTTCCATTTATGTTTATACTGCCTTCCCCAGGCAATAGCCTGACTCGGGCAACTGAATTCTTTCTTCTTCCGGTGCCATAGTACTGAACTTTTTCCACTGATTCTTCCTCCCTTCTCCCCTAATTAAAAGCCAAACTCTAATTTTTCAGGTTTTTGGGCTTCATGATTATGCTCCGGACCACGGTATACTTTCAGCTTCTTTATCATCTTCCTCCCAAGCCTGTTATGGGGTACCATTCCCCATACAGCTTGGTAAACGGCCTTCTCAGGCTTGTCTTTCATCAATTTCTCGTAGGATACTTCCTTAAGGCCGCCCGGATATCCGGTGTAATGTCTATATACCTTCTGCTGCCTTTTCTTCCCTGTAAGCTCTACTTCAGAAGCGTTTACTATTATTACAAAATCTCCTGTGTCCATATGAGGGGAATATATCGGCTTATGCTTGCCCTTTAATATGCTGGCAACCTGGCTTGCCAGCCTGCCCAGCGTTTTGCCTTTGGCATCGACTATATACCATTTCCTTTCGATACTATCGGGTTTAGGCATATATGTTTTCATTCATTAATCCCTCCTTTTAAGGTCAGGGGACACACCGTCTATCAGTTACCAGTGTCCAGTTGCCAGTTGTTAGAGTATAGCGAAGTGCTTATGGGGAAAAACCTGTAAGGCTTACCCTAGTAACTACGAACTACCAACTGTGAAGGAGTCCCCAATTAAAATCTATGATATATGACCCGGGGCTAAGTGGGTCTGATATCCGTTAAACATCCATAACATGTATAGTATAATACATGGGCCCAGGCGTGTCAAGAATTCTGATTGTAGCAAACCTTTTCGAGATATAATCCCTGGGGAGGCAAGGTGGGTCCTGCAAATCTCCTGTCTTTTCGTTCAAGAATCTCCTTGACCTTCTGTATTTCCATATTTCCTTTTCCTACCTCAACCAGTGTCCCCGCAATGATTCTTGCCATGTTATAAAGAAAGCCGTCTGCCTGAACAACAATATCGATCATATTATCTTCCTTGGTTATCTTGATGTACTCGATGGTTCTGACTTTTGTCTTTACGTTGCTTCCCGTGCTGCAAAACGCAGTGTAATCATTCCGTCCCACTAAGTATTCGGATGCCAACGTCATATTGCCGATGTCCAGCTTATCTGAAATATGAAAGCAAAAATTCCTAAAGAGTGCTGTTGGAAACAATGCATTATATATTCTATACCTATATCTTTTTTTTATTACATTATACCGGGCGTGAAAATCGAGGCTGACCTCCTCCGCTCCTATGATTCTGATATCTCGGGGCAAGACACTATTTAGAGCCAGAGGTATCTTGTCAACGGGAATACTGCTGTGCGTTTTGAAATTTGCCTTCTGATCCAGCGCATGCACCCCTGCGTCTGTTCTCCCGGCGCCGGTAATACCGACTTTCTCGCCGGTAATGGCCATTATACCCTCTTCGACAACTTCCTGTATGCCCAGGGCGTTCTTCTGCTTTTGCCACCCATGATAGCCGGTTCCATCATATTCAAGGGTTATTAGAATGTTTCTCATACCATCACCCTACCATTTTCTGGTGACAATTATTAAAATCAGCAAGCCTAAACCGGTTGCCAGCGCCAAATAGTCCCTGCGTTCGACCTTAAGCACCTTCATCCTTGTCCTGTTTTTACCTCCCCTATAGCACCTGGCTTCCATAGCCAGGGCCAGTTCGTCCGCTCTTCTGAACGCACTGATAAACAGCGGCACCAACAGGGGGATAAGGTTCCTGGCTCTTTTGACCAGGTTCCCGCTTTCAAAGTCAGCACCCCTTGCCATCTGGGCTTTCATTATCTTATCTGTTTCATCCAGAAGGGTAGGGATAAATCTCAGAGCTATAGTCATCATCATTGCCAGTTCGTGGGCGGGTACCCCAAATCTTCTCAGCGGATTCAACAGTTTTTCTATCCCATCGGTTAAAGCTATAGGAGAAGTGGTCAGTGTCAGCAAAGAAGCGCCTGTTACCAGTAAAACCAGCCTGGATGCCATTCTTGCCGCCTGAGTCAAACCTTCTCTTGTGATTTCCAGGGGACCTATATTGTACAGAACCTCACCCTTAACCATAAACATGTTTATAAATATGGTGAGCAATAGAATTATCAGCAGCGGACGCAGCCCTTTGAAAATATATTTTACCGGAACCTTTGAGAGAATAAGCGCAAGGACGATAAATAAAGCGCAGCCACCGTAGCCAAGCATATTGCCCGAAACAAACAGGCTTATTATCAGAATAAAAGTAAGAACAATCTTAACCCGCGGGTCAAGGCGGTGCACCACTGAATCTCCCGGGAAGTATTGACCGATTGTAATATCCTTAAGCATCGCCATTACCTCTCAAAACCTTTAATATCTCCCTTTCCGCTTCGTCTGCGGTAAATACATTACTTCTGACCGGCCACCCGTTTTCTTTCAGCCGGGTCATTAGGGATGTAATGGCCGGTAAAGCAAGCCCTTTTTCTCTTAAGCGGCCACCCTCCCTGAACACTTCCTCGGGTGTACCGCTTAATGATATGCTTCCCTTTTCCATAACAATTATCTTATCGGCCAGTCGCGCCACCTCATCCATATTATGGGATACCAGGATTATAGTGATACCTCTATCCCTGTACATGCTGTAAATGTGGGCTAAAATCTCCCTTCGTCCTCTCGGATCAAGACCGGCGGTGGGTTCATCCAGAACCAGGTATTTGGGGTCCATTGCGAGAACACCTGCTATTGCAATTCTCCTCCTCTGGCCTCCGCTCAGGTCAAAGGGAGAAATATCTTTAAGCTCATCAAAGTCAAGCGCAACCATTTTCATTGCCCATTTTACCTGTTCCATAACGTCTTCCTCAGCCATACCTATGTTTCGTGGGCCAAAGGCGATATCCTTGTATACGGTTTCTTCAAAAATCTGATGCTCGGGGTATTGAAATACCAGGCCGACCTTTTGACGGACTTTGCTTCTCTTATACCCCTTTTCCCATATATCTTCCCCATCAACCTCAATAGTGCCTTTCTGCGGCTTCAATAATCCGTTAAGATGCTGGATAAGAGTCGACTTTCCTGAACCCGTATGTCCTATGATACCGATAAAACTGCCCTCTTCTATCTCAAGGTTTATCCCCTCAAGGGCTATATTTTCATAGGGGGTTCCAGCCATATAGGTATAACTCAGCCCAGTGATTTTAATCGGCATAGTTCCATCACCATCTCGTCTTCGTCTAGTATATTTGGCATCTCGATGCCCGATTTACCCAGCCTGTATGCTAATTCAGCAATCTGAGGCACATCCAACCCAAGGGCTTTAAGCTTGTTCACCTCTGAAAACACTGTTTCAGGGGTGCCTTCCATTACTATTTCTCCGTTATCCATGACAACAACCCTGTCAGCCCTTGCTGCTTCTTCCATAAAATGAGTTATATGGATCACGGTTTTGCCCTCATGTTTATTCAGCTTTGTTATTATTTCCATTACTTCCTTTCGTCCTTGGGGGTCAAGCATGGCGGTTGCCTCATCCAGGACGATACATTCGGGGCGCATCGCCAGAACCCCGGCTATAGCGACCCTCTGCTTCTGGCCTCCGGACAGGAGATGCGGTCCATGCTTCCGGTAGTCATAAAGCTCCACAGCTCTAAGGGCTTCATCAACTCTATTTCTGATTTCATGGGGAGCAATACCCTGGTTTTCAGGGCCAAAGGCTACATCTTCCTCAACAATTGTTGCAACCAGCTGGTTATCAGGATTCTGAAAAACCATGCCTACTTTCTGCCTAATGTCCCATACCCTGGATTGATCTCTAGTATCTATATCCATCACTTCAACGTTTCCCTGGACAGGTATAAGCAGTGCATTTATATGCTTGGCCAGGGTTGACTTCCCTGAACCGTTATGCCCTATAACGACAATGAATTCACCCTTTTTTATGCCAAGATTAANGTTTTTCAGAACCCATTCCTGGTCTTGACTGTATTTNTAGTAAAGATTNNTGATGCGNANTTGATATTCCATNNTAACCCCTCTTTAACATTCAGTTGGTAGTAAAGAAATAGGGACTAAGTTGCTTNAAAACTTAATCCCCCACCGTACTGTCTATACCAGNTCCAAGATNACCATCTCGGCGGCGTCTCCTCTTCTGGGGCCAATTCGTACTATNCTTGTATAGCCTCCNTCTCTNTCCTTGTATTTTGGAGCTATGTTATCGAACAGGTTTTTAACNACCGTTTCATCGTTAACAAAGGCCAAAACCAAACGTCGAGAATGAAGGTCTCCTCTCTTCGAAAGCGTAATCATTTTCTCAGCAAGGCTCCTGGCTTCCTTTGCCCTGGTTACTGTAGTCACAATCTTNCCTTTGNCCAGNANGCTTGTTACCAGATTCCTCAGCATAGCTTTCCTATGGTCTGTGGGACGTCCTAATCTCCTCTGTCCAGCCATATAAATATCCCTCCTTGCCTAGTTACTCATCGCTCTTCTTTAGACCGAGGTCAAGTTCGGCAAGCTTGGATTGAACCTCTTCCAGAGACTTCTTCCCAAGATTACGAACTTTCATCATGTCTTCTTCGGTTTTCTGCGTCAGTTCTTCCACAGTATTTATCCCTGCCCTCTTAAGGCAGTTATAGGATCTAACCGATAGATCAAGCTCCTCTATGGTCATTTCCAGAACCTTTTCTTTCTTGTCTTCTTCCTTCTCTTACCATTATTTCAACGTCTCTTACCTGGTCAGTCAAAGTAATAAACAGGTTCAGGTGTTCGTTAAGAATCTTGGCTCCCAGCGACACCGCTTCATCGGGAGCTATGCTCCCATCTGTCCAAACCTCCAGACTCAGCTTGTCAAAGTCTGTTACCTGCCCGACCCTCGTATTCTCAACTCTATAATTGACCTTCCTTACGGGAGTAAAAATCGAATCCACCGGTATAATACCTATCGGCTGGCCGGATTCTTTATTCTTTTCCGCAGGAACATAACCCCTTCCCTTTTCCAAGGTAATCTCCATGTAAAGCTTAGCATCGTTTTCCAAAGTTGCTATGTGAAGCTCAGGATTTAATACTTCCACATCAGCATCGTGTATGATATCCCCGGCTTTAACTTCGCCTTCTCCTTTAGTTTCTATGCGAACCAGTCTGGGCTCATCTCCATTAAGCTTTACACAAAGGGATTTAAGGTTCAAAACTATCTCGGTAACATCTTCCTTCACGCCGGCTATGGTAGAAAATTCATGAAGCACTCCGTCAATTTTCACTGATGTTACTGCTGCACCCGGTAGAGAAGAAAGTAAAACCCTTCTTAAAGAGTTGCCAAGAGTTATTCCGTAACCCCTTTCCAGCGGTTCTACTACGAACTTACCGTAGGTTTTATCGCTGCTCATTTCTACAATCTCCACTTTGGGCTTTTCTATTTCTATCATAAATAACCCTCCTTGAACTACTCTATTGTACTTAGCCGAGGGTAACTGATTCTAATTACCTTTATTATCTGGAATAGAGCTCTACTATCAAGTGTTCTTCCAGCGGTATGTCTAAATGCTCTCTCTTCGGTAGAGCCACAACTCTAACCTTCATGTTATCCAGATCTACCTCTAACCAATCAGGAGCAACCCTCTGGTCATTAACTAATTCTTTAAATTTTTCACTGCCCTTGCTGTTCTCCACTACTTCTATAACATCTCCTACTTTTACCAGGTATGAAGGAATGTTTACACCAATCCCGTTTACCTTGAAGTGGCCATGTTTCACCAGCTGCCTGGCCTCTTTGCGGGAGCTTGCCAGTCCGGCTCTGAATACTACATTATCCATCCTGGTCTCCAGAATCCGGATCAGGTTTTCGCCGGTTGCACCCTTCATTCTCTCAGCCATTTCAAAGTATTTTCTGAACTGGCTTTCCATTACACCATAATATCTCTTTGCCTTCTGCTTTTCCCTTAGCTGAATACCGTAGCCGGAGACCTTTCTCCTCCCCTGGCCATGTTGTCCCGGTGCGTAGGACCTTCTATTGATACCACATTTATCCGAATAACACCTATCGCCTTTAAGATACAGCTTGATACCTTCCCGGCGACACAATTTGCATACTGGACCCGTATATCTGCCCATAAGACTAACACACCTCCTGGTATTTGATTATACTCTTCTTCTTTTGGGCGGTCTACATCCGTTATGAGGTATAGGAGTTACGTCCTTAATCAGATTTACTTCAAGCCCAGCCGCTTGGAGTGCTCTAATAGCCGCCTCCCTACCTGCTCCTGGACCCTTAACATATACTTCAACAGTTTTCAGACCATGCTCCATTGCATCCTTAGCCGCAGCTTCGGCTGCCATCTGTGCGGCAAAGGGCGTGGATTTCCTGGATCCCTTAAACCCCAGCTTACCCGCACTGGCCCAAGAAAGAGCGTTTCCTCCCATATCAGTAAGGGTCACTAGTGTATTATTAAAAGTGGACTTAATATGCGCCTGACCACGTTCTACATTCTTTCTTTCACGTCTTTTGGTTCTTCTTCTTGGCCTAGCTACCATCCATTTTACCTCCTTTACGCCTCTTATTTCTTACGCCTTACTCCAACAGTTCTCTTGGGTCCTTTTCTGGTCCTTGCATTGTTCTTGGTTGATTGTCCACGAACCGGCAGCCCTCTCCTATGGCGTATTCCGCGATAGCAGCCTATATCCATAAGCCTCTTGATGTTCATGTTTACCTCCCTGCGGAGGTCACCTTCAACCTTATAGTTCTTGTCTATTACTTCTCTCAACCTGCTTACTTCAGCTTCCGTCAGATCCTTAACCCTTGTATCGGGATTTACTCCTGCTTCCTGAAGAATTTTCTGAGAGTTTGCTCTTCCGATACCAAAAATATAGGTAAGACCGATTTCTACCCGTTTGTCTCTTGGTAGGTCAATCCCAGCAATCCTCGCCATCTAATTACTACACCTCCTGAATGCTTATCCCTGTTTTTGTTTATGTTTAGGGTTTTCACAGATAATCATAACCCTGCCGTTTCTCTTAATTATTTTGCATTTTTCACACATCGGCTTTACAGACGGTTTTACTTTCATCGCTATACCTCCTTAGCTTTTACCTCTCCAAATTATTCTGCCTCTGGTGAGGTCATATGGAGAAAGCTCTATGGTGACTTTATCTCCGGGCAGTATCCTAATATAGTTCATTCGAAGCTTCCCGGATACATGGGCAAGAATTTTATGCCCGTTTTCTAATTCAACGTTGAACATTGCGTTAGGTAAAGCTTCAATAACTTTACCTTCAACTTCAATAACATCTTTTTTTGCCATAAGGTAATCAAACCTCCATTCACCGAAACCTTATAGATACCCCAGACTTTTTAAGTGCCTTCGCAGTTCAGCATTTGTTACCCTTTTACCATTATTGAGCTTATCCCTTACCTCATCCAATACTATACTGCACTTCACCACATGTTTTATCTTCTTTTTCTTTGGTCTATCAAGCTTTCTTAAATCTCCATCAGCCAGTATAACGAAATCTTCTTGACAACCGATTACTACAAAATATCTGTCTTTGTCCCTTCCGGCTCTGGATTTCACAACCTGACCCAATACCAATTCGTCGTTTTCCACCCCATTCACCTCCGCTAACCTCACCAATGTTGAGTAAGAATTAGGGGGCCTTCACCTGTTATTGCAACAGTATGCTCATAATGGGCTGAAAGGCTTCCGTCTGCTGTAACTACAGTCCAATTGTCCATTAAGGTTCTAACATGGTAACTTCCCTGATTAACCATGGGTTCTATGGCCAAAACCATTCCTTCTTTCAATCTGGGGCCTTTTCCCGGCAGTCCAAAATTTGGAACTTGAGGATCTTCATGCATATTCTGGCCGATGCCATGGCCCACATAATCCCGTACAACAGAAAACCCATTTTCTTCAACAAACTTTTGAACAGCATGGGATATGTCCGAGAGTCTGTTTCCTTCTACTGCCTTTTCAATACCCTTGAACAGGCTTTCTTTAGTGATATCAATCAGCTTTTCGGCGTCCTTGGATATTTTTCCAACTCCGAAGGTAACCGCAGCATCTCCATAGTACCCGTTGTATATCGTACCAATATCTATACTTACAATATCACCGTTTTCCAGCCTGTTTAAACCGGGTATTCCATGAACTACCTGATTATTTATCGAGGTACATATACTGGCAGGAAACCCCCTGTACCCTTTAAAAGCCGGTACAGCACCTGATTTAACTATAAACTCCTCGGCCATCTGGTCCAATTCCTTTGTGGTTATTCCCGGTTTAATTACCTCTTTTAGCTTCTCGAGGGTTTCTGCGACAATCCTACCTGCCGTTTTCATAATCTCAATTTCCGTAGGAGATTTTAGGATTATCATTCACTCCCGCTCCCTACAGCCCTGGTTATATCCTCGAAAACCCTTTGAATTTCGTGTTCCCCATTTATACTAACCAGCAGTCCTCTGCTCTTATAATACTGTATCAGGGGTAATGTCTGCTCCAAATAAACCTCTATCCTTTTTACAACTGTCTCTTCCCTATCATCATCCCGTTGAATAACCTTACCTGCACAGACATCACATTCTCCGACCTTTTTAGAAGGGTTGAACCTGACATGATAGGTAGCGCCACATCCTGCACATACTCTCCTGCCAACCGCCCTTTGAATCAGTACATCCTTATCCACATCAATATTTATCACTTTATCCAAACCCATGTTCATATCTTCGAGAACATGGTCCAGCGCATTAGCCTGTGCCACCGTTCTTGGAAAACCATCAAGCAAAAACCCATCTTTACAGTCATCTTTAACCAGCCTATCCTTGACAATTTCCACAACAACCTCATCGGGAACCAACAGCCCTTTATCCATATATTCTTTTGCTTTCAGCCCCAGGGGAGTACCTTCCTTAAGATTTTTCCTGAATATGTCTCCCGTTGAAATGTGGGGAATGGAGTATTCTTCTGCTATCATGACAGCCTGAGTCCCTTTCCCTGCGCCTGGAGGTCCCATTATAACCAAACGCATTTTCTATCATCTCCTATTTAAGAAATCCCTGGTAGTGCCTCATGAGCATTTGCGCCTCTATCTGTTTCATGGTTTCAAGGGCCACACCCACGACTATCAGCAGGGCTGTTCCTCCGAAATATATCTTTAACCCGGTAAATTTCATGAGTACAACCGGAATTATTATGATACCCACCAGGAAGAACGCACCCACCAGGGTTATCCTGTTCAGAACCTTATTTATGAAATCCACGGTAGGCTTACCGGGCCTGATGCCAGGAATAAAACCTCCGTATTTCTTAAGGTTATTGGCTACTTCTATAGGATTGAAGGTGATCGCCGTATAGAAATAAGTGAAGAAAACAATGAGAATCACCTCAAAAAGCGTGTGCGCAAAGCCCCCCCATGCAAAATACTTATTCATGAAATTGTAAAACCAGCTATTGGGGAAAAATGCTCCGATGGTCTGCGGAAAAGCAAGAAGCGATGTCGCAAATATTACCGGTATTACCCCAGCCTGGTTTACCTTTATTGGGATATGGGTGCTCTGCCCCCCGTACATCTTTCTCCCGACTACCCTTTTCGCGTACTGTACGGGAATCTTTCTGGTGCCCTGCTGGATAGCAACTACAACTGCTATGATAACAATGGCCAATACTGCAAACAGTATAATCTCCACTATGTTTGTCGTTCCTACTTTGTAATATTCATATATTACCCTTAAACCGTCCGGCAGCCGGGAAATTATACCCGCAAAGATCAGCAGCGAGATACCGTTTCCTATACCTTTATCGGTGATCTGTTCACCCAGCCACATAAGAAATGCAGTCCCTGCGGTGAGAGTCAACGCAACTATTGCAATGTTCATGGTAGTTGCACTGTATAAGGCACCCCTTAATCCCATGCTCAATGCCACGCTCTGCACCAGGGCAAGAACGACAGTACCATACCTTGTAAACTGGGCGATCTTCTTTCTGCCCTCTTCGCCCTCCTTGGCGAGTTCTTCCAGCTTAGGAATCGCTATGGTTAAAAGCTGCATAATAATCGACGCCGTAATGTAAGGAGTAATACTGAGCGCGAAAATTGTGAAGTTCTTGAACGCTCCCCCTGAAACCACATCGAAAAATCCAAGCAGGCCGCCCTTCTCTACGATATTCTGTATTACAGTCTTGTTTATACCGGGAACTGGAATGAACGCCCCTACCCTAAATACTACGAGCATAGCAACGGTGAAGGTGATTCTCTTCCTTAAATCGGGAATTTTCCATGCGTTCTTTAAGGTTTCTAACAACTTATATCACCTCAACCTTTCCTCCTGCAGCCTCAATCTTTTCAACTGCTGATTTGCTGAATTTATGGGCTTTGACTGTAAGGTTCTTCTCTATATCTCCCGAGCCAAGGATTTTAACCTGGCCATCGGCCTTCTTTATTAATCCTGCCTCAATTAGAAGTTCCGGTGTTACTTCAGTACCGTTTTCGAATATATTAAGCCTATCAAGGTTCACTATAGCGAATTCTTTCCTGAATATATTGGTAAAACCTCTTTTAGGCAGCCTTCTTTGCAGGGGCATTTGACCGCCTTCGAAACCGGGACGTACTCCTCCGCCGGAACGGGCTTTCTGGCCCTTGTGTCCCCTGGTTGAAGTTTTCCCGTGACCTGAAGCGGTACCTCTACCCACACGCTTTGCGGATTTTTTTGCTCCCTCAGCAGGTTTAAGTTCATGCAACTTCATGGTAACACCTCCTTAGTTAACCTCTTCTACCTCTACTAGATGACTTACCTTATTTACCATACCCCGTATCTGCGGTGTGTCATCGTGTTCTACTTCCTGTCTTATCTTCCTAAGACCAAGGGCTTCGACCGTAGCCTTTTGGTCCTTCTTGCATCCGATAACGCTTTTCACCAGTTTAATTTTTAATTTTGCCAAGGTTAATCTCCCCCTCTAACCCAGTATCTCTTCTACTGATTTTCCTCTTAGCTTAGCTACCTGTTCAACGGTCTTAAGCCTTGATAATCCTTCCATTGTAGCATTCGCCATGTTTCTGGGATTATTCGAGCCAAGGGATTTTGCCCTAATGTCTCTGATACCTGTACACTCCAAAACTGCCCTTGTCGGACCGCCGGCAATGATTCCGGTACCTTCTTCGGCCGGCATGAGGATTACCCTGCCTGCGCCAAACCGCCCGACAACCTCATGGGGTATTGTTGTTCCTACTATTGGTACTTCTACCATATTCTTTTTCGCATCTTCGATTGCTTTGCGGATAGCCTCGGGCACCTCGACCGCTTTGCCGGAACCGATTCCTACTTTTCCGTTCCCGTCTCCTACTACCACCAGAGCGCTGAACCTGAAGTTCCTGCCGCCCTTAACAACTTTGGTAACCCTACCTATATAAACAACCTTTTCAACCAGGTCTGACTTGGCTTCGTTGTTTCTTGGCTTGTTTTGCATTTATCTCCCTCCTTCTCCTAGAAGTTTAGACCAGCCTCTCTAGCTGCATCTGCCAGGGCTTTAACTCTTCCATGATACTTATATCCGCTTCTGTCAAAAACAACATTGGTGATGCCTTTGTCCAGCGCTCTTTTTGCTACGACTTCCCCTACAACCTTTGCAGCATCAGTGTTGAAGGTTTTTTCAAGCCTGTTTTTCACTTCTTCATCAAGGGTAGAAGCTGAAAGCAGTGTTACTCCTGCTTTATCATCGATGACTTGTGCATAAATATGGTTCAAGCTTCTATATACATTGAGGCGGGGCCTCTCAGTTGTGCCCTGGATTTTTGTCCTTACCCGCAGGTGCCTTTTCTTCCTTGCCTCATTCTTTACCGGTTTGTTAAACAAAGCTCTTCACTCCCTTCCACCTATTTACCCGTTTTCCCTTCCTTACGCCTGATACGCTCGAAGTCATATTTAATACCTTTTCCTTTATATGGCTCAGGCTCTCTTACACTCCTGATCTTTGCGGCATAATTTCCTACCTGCTGTTTATTTATGCCCTTAACAACAACTTTGTTGTTTCCTTCAACCTCTACCATAATACCTTCAGGGTCCTCCATCTCAACCGGATGGGAATACCCAACGTTTAGAACCAGTTTTTTCCCTTGCTTCTGCGCTCTATACCCGACACCGTTGATTTCCAACACCCTCTGGTAACCCTTGGTCACGCCTTCCACCATATTGGCGATAAGCGACCGGGTCAAACCGTGGAGTGACCTGTGGAATTTCTCGTCAGACGGCCTGGTAACAAGGATATTGCTGCCGTCCTTTGTTATTGTAATAGCTTTGTGCATTTTCTGCTCAAGCATTCCGAGCGGTCCCTTAACAGTCACCACATTGTTTTCATCTATTACTACTTCAACGCCCTTAGGTATTTCAATGGGCAGCTTACCTATCCTGGACATTGTAACACCTCCTATAAACTACCAAATGTAGCAGAGAACTTCTCCTCCCACGTTTTCCTGTCTTGCTTTCTTATCGGTCATCAATCCCTTGGATGTTGATATTACGGCTATTCCGAGACCTCCCAAAACCTTGGGCACCTCGTCTTTTTTTACATAAACCCTAAGCCCTGGTTTGGAAATTCTCTTAAGTCCGCTTATTACCTTTTCCTGCCCCGGACCGTATTTCAGTTCTATTTTGATGATCCCTTGTTTCCCATCATCAATTACGTCATATCCTTTGATCAACCCTTCTTCCAGCAAAATCTGGGCAATCGCTTTCTTCATATTTGATGCCGGTATTTCAACCTGGCTGTGCCTTACTGTATTAGCATTCCTGATGCGAGTAAGCATATCAGCAATGGGATCAGTCATAACCATATATCTCTACCTCCTCCCGTTATAACGCGCCTTACCAGCTAGCTTTTTTTACACCGGGAATTTCACCTTTATAGGCCAGTTCCCTAAAACAAATACGACATATCCCAAACTTCCTGAGATAAGCATGCGGTCTTCCACACAACTTACATCTATTATAAGCCCTTGTACTGTGCTTAGGCTCTCTTTGCTGTTTTGCAATCATTGATTTTTTTGCCACTAATCATTTCCCTCCCCCTACCTTTATTTTCTATATGGCATACCCATAAGCCTTAACAGTTCGCGAGCCTCTTCGTCGGTCTTGCCCGAAGTTACGATGATTATATCCATACCTCTTATCTTCTCGATTTTGTCGTAATCTATCTCGGGGAAAATAAGCTGCTCCTTAATGCCAAGAGCATAATTCCCTCTCCCGTCAAAGGCGTTGGGCGAAACTCCCCTGAAGTCCCTGACCCTGGGCAGTGCTATGTTGAAAAGTTTATCAAGAAATTCATACATCCTTTCGCCTCTCAATGTAACCTTGCACCCAATCGGCATACCGGTACGGATTTTAAATGCGGCAACGGACTTCTTTGCCCTTGTTATTACCGGCTTCTGCCCTGCAATGACTGAAAGATCGTTCACCGCAGCCTCCAGGGCTTTTTGGTTTTCCTTTGCTTCTCCTACTCTCATATTGATTATTACTTTCTCTATTTTGGGTACCTCCATTATATTCTGGTACCCGAATTTTTCCATAAGAGCAGGCACAGCTTCGTTGTTATACCTCTCCTTAAGCCTTGCCATTCTTGCTACCTCCTTCCCCTACTCTCTATTTATCAAGGGTTTCTCCGCAGGATTTGCAGTACCTAACCTTGGTTCCATCCTTAAGAAATTTTTTGCCTACCCTTCTGCCCCCTTTGCATTTTGGACAGTATAGCAAAACGTTGGAAGCATGGACAGGGCCTTCCTGGTGGACAATACCCCCCTGCTGCAGCTGTCTGGTAGGCTTCACATGCTTGGTCAGCATGTTAACTCCTTCCACTATAACCCGGTTTTCCTTAGGAAAGGCTGTTAATACTTTCCCCTTCTTGCCCTTGTCTTTTCCGGAAATAACTTCTACGGTATCACCCTTTTTAACATGCATCTTTCCTTTATACATTTAAACAGCCACCTCCTCTGTTACAAAACTTCGGGCGCAAGAGAAACTATTTTCATAAAGTCCTTTTCTCTAAGCTCCCTAGCTACTGGTCCAAATATCCTCGTTCCCTTTGGTTGCTTATCTTCCTTTATTATCACGGCCGCATTCTCGTCAAACTTTATTGTACTTCCATCAATCCTTTTAACACCCCTTGTGGTTCTCACAACTACTGCCTTCACCACGTCTCCCTTTTTAACAACACCACCGGGTGTTGCATCTTTAACAGCAGCAACTATAATATCGCCGATATTAGCATACTTCCTTTTGGAGCCGCCCAATACCCTTATGCACAAGAGTTCCTTGGCTCCGGAATTATCAGCTACGTTTAGGCGGGATTCAGCTTGTATCATCCGGATAACCTCCTTCCAGCAAACAAATATTGGTTATTTTGCCTTTTCAACTATTTCTACCAGTCTCCATCTTTTTTCTTTGCTCAGGGGCCTGGTTTCCATAATTTTCACTTTATCACCTACAACGCACTCGTTGTTTTCGTCATGGGCTTTAAACTTGGTAGTCCTTTTTATAGATTTCCCGTACAACGGGTGTCTTACAATGGTTTCAACAGCTACTACAATAGTTTTTTCCATTTTATCGCTAACAACTCTACCTATTCTTACTTTTCTATTGCCTCGTGTCATGCACCATATACCTCCTTCCCCAAGGCCCTATTGCCTGATTTGTAATTCTCGCTCTCGCTGAATTGTCTTCGCCCTTGCAATCGATTTCTTTACCTGTTTTATCCTTAAAGGATTATCCAGCTGTCCCGTAGCAAGTTGAAATCTCAGATTAAAGAGTTCCCCTTTAAGGTCCTGCAACTTTTTCTCAAGTTCCTGGGGTGTCATTTCTCTTATCTCTTTAGCTTTCATTTGCTTCACCACCCACTTCTTCGCGTTTTACAAATTTGCATTTAATAGGCAGCTTATGCATCGCAAGCCTCATAGCCTCCCTGGCTATTTCCTCGCTTACCCCCGATATCTCAAACATAACTCTACCTGGCTTTACTACCGCCACCCAATACTCGGGAGAACCTTTACCTGAACCCATCCTTGTCTCAGCCGGTTTCTGGGTGATGGGCTTATCAGGGAATATTTTTATCCAAACCTTTCCGCCCCTCTTAATATATCGTGTCATAGCGATCCTGGCAGCTTCTATCTGGTTGGATGTTATCCAGCCAGGCTCGATAGCTTGAAGGCCAAACTGTCCGTATGTTATAGCATTACCGCGGGTCGCTTTTCCTTTCATTCTGCCTCTCTGAACCTTTCGGCGTTTAACCCTTTTAGGCATCAACATTTGGTCTTCCTCCTCTCTTACCGGTTACTGATTTTCGGTCTTTGCCTTAGACAATATTTCTCCTTTATAAATCCATACCTTTACGCCTATTTTTCCATACGTGGTGTCTGCTTCCGCGAAGCCGTATTCAATATCTGCTCTTAGGGTTTGCAGGGGTATCGTTCCTTCACTGTAGCGTTCGCTTCTTGCTATCTCAGCACCGCCAAGCCGACCGGAAACCATTGTTTTAATACCCTTTGCCCCCGAACGCATGGTGCGCTGTATAGACTGTTTCATCGCTCTCCTGAATGAGACCCTTCTTTCAAGCTGTGATGCTATGTTTTCAGCCACCAGCTGTGCATCCAGTTCCGGAACCTTTACTTCAATAATATTCACAAACACGTTCTTACCGGTCATGTTTTCCAGCTCTGTTTTCAGTTCTTCGACCCCTGAACCGCCTTTGCCTATTACCATACCGGGTTTAGCCGTATAAATACTGACTTTTACTCTGTTGGCTGCTCTTTCTATCTCAGTCTTAGCTATTCCGGACGTATAGAATTTATCTTTAATATAATCTCTGATTTTGTTATCTTCGATCAATAGATCCGCGAACTCTTTCTTATTTGAATACCATTTTGAACTCCAGTCCTTTATTATCCCGACCCTGAGTCCATGAGGATTAACCTTTTGGCCCACTAACTTCCCCTCCTTCTACTATTTTTCTTTTAGTACCACCGATACATGGGATGTTCTCTTCCTGATTAGATTAGCCCGACCCTGAGCCCTGGCCTTAAATCTTTTCAACGTCGGTCCCTGGTTTGCATAAGCCTGGGCCACATATAAGTTATCCCTGACCATATCATGGTTGTTCTCTGCGTTTGCGGCAGCTGAAACTACTACTTTTTCCACAATTCTGGCTGCTTTTTGGGGTAAATATCTCAATACCGCTATGGCCTCATCAAGTTTCTTCCCTCTTATCAAATCCAAAACAATTTCCAGTTTTCTATGTGATATTCTAACATACCTGGCATGCGCTTTTGCTTCCAACTCAAACCCTCCTTCCGGTCTACTTAAGTGCCGTTGATCTTTCAGTATGAGAGCCGTGTCCTCTGAATGTCCTTGTCGGTGCAAATTCACCTAATTTGTGACCAACCATCTCTTCTGTTATATAAACGGGTACATGTTTTCTGCCATCATGAACCGCAATGGTATGCCCTACCATCTGCGGGAATATGGTTGACGCCCTTGACCATGTCTTTAAAACCTTCTTTTCGTTTTTCTTGTTCATATCTTCAATTCTTTTCAACAGTTTAGGCTCAACAAAAGGTCCCTTTTTCAACGACCTGCTCATGTAATGTACCTCCTCCCTTAGTTCCTACTTCTTACGACGCTTAACGATAAACTTGTCGCTGGCTTTGTTCTTCTTCCTGGTTTTATACCCGAGGGTGGGCTTACCCCAAGGAGTTACAGGTGAAGGACGTCCGATAGGCGCTCTTCCTTCTCCACCACCATGGGGGTGGTCAACCGGGTTCATAGCGGAGCCCCTGACGGTGGGCCTGATACCCATATTTCTGTTTCTACCGGCTTTTCCTATTGTAATATTCTCGTATTCCAGATTGCCAACCTGCCCAACCGTAGCCTTGCATTCCAACCTTACAAGCCTGACTTCGCCTGAAGGAAGTTTTATCTGGGCATAATCGCCTTCCTTTGCCATAAGCTGAGCGGCATTACCTGCAGCCCTCACCATCTGGCCTCCCTTACCCGGTTTCAATTCTATATTGTGAATAATTGTACCCACAGGGATGCTTGAAAGCGGCAGCGCATTCCCGGACTTAATGTCCGCATCTGCTCCGGAGATAACAGTATCTCCTACGCCCAGTCCCAGAGGAGCTATTATATATCTCTTTTCTCCATCGGCATAGTTGAGCAATGCAATATTGGCGCTTCTATTCGGGTCATACTCGATGCTGGCAACCTTCGCCGGTATGCCGTCCTTATCTCTTTTAAAGTCAATTATTCTATACTTTCTTTTATGCCCGCCGCCCCTATGGCGAACTGTTATCCTGCCGTAAACGTTTCTTCCGCCGGACTTTTTCAAATCTGCCAGTAAGGACTTCTCCGGCTTATCGGTGGTAATCTCCGAAAAGTCCAAAACAGTCATATGTCTGATAGCCGGCGAAGTCGGCCTGAATTTCTTAACTGCCATCGTTTTTCCCTCCTTACGGTTTACATTCCTTCAAAGAACTCGATTCTCTTGCTGCCTTCCTTCAGCTTGACAAAGGCTTTCTTCCAGCTAGCCTTTCTGCCAACGTTTCTACCCATTCTTCTGACCTTTCCCGTATAGTTGATAACGTTCACCTGCTCCACTTTGACGTTGAACAGCTCTTCTACCGCCTTCTTAATCTCAATCTTGTTAGCTGATTTTTCGACAACAAAGGTGTACTTGTTCTCTTCCATGTCTTTCATGCTCTTTTCCGTTATTATCGGGCGAACTATTATATCCTGGGGTGCTTTCATTATGCGTACACCTCCTCAACAGCTTCTACGGCCTCTCTGGTTATAACGAAGGTATCATACTTCAAAATGTCATAAACATTGAGTGTGTTTACCAAAGTGGTCTTTACACCTTCAATATTATTTGCCGACCTTTCCACAGCTTCGTCTTTCCCTTTTAAAACTATCAAGGCTTTCCTTCCTGCGTTTAGTTTCTTCAGCATATCGGCAATAAATTTTGTCTTAGGCGTTTCCATTGTGATGCTGTCTAAAACAATAATCTCGTTATTCTCCACTTTGGAACTCAGGGCTGAAACCATTGCCAGCCTTCGCATTTTTTTGGGAAGTTTCTGCGAGTAATCCCTTGGTTTCGGTGCAAACACTACTCCTCCACCTGTCCACTGGGGTGAACGGATGCTTCCCTGCCTGGCTCTTCCCGTTCCTTTCTGCCTCCAGGGTTTTCTTCCTCCTCCACGTACTTCGGCCCTGGTCTTTGCTGACTGGGTGCCCTGTCTTTGATTAGCAAGATATACCTGCACAGCCTGGTGCAATACAGGCTCATTGATCTTCGCACCAAATATATTTTCATTAAGCTCCATTTCTCCTACTTGCTGACCCTCTGTGTTGAACACTGCAACTTTAGGCATGGCCTTTCCTCCTTTCTATAAACCGTATATTACGCCTTAACGGAATCTCTAACCAGTACTAAACCGCCCTTAGGCCCTGGTACTGCTCCCTTAACCAGCAGCATGTTATGTTCGGGATCCACCTTGACAACTTCCAGGTTCAGGATGGTCACCCTTTCTCCTCCCATCCTTCCGGGAAGCTTCTTCCCCTTAAATGTCCTTGACGGTGCACTTGATCCACCCATAGAACCCACGCCCCTGTGATATTTAGAACCGTGTGTCATGGGTCCGCGGTTTTGGTTCCAGCGCTTGATTACGCCTTGAAAACCTTTACCTTTGGATATTCCTACCACATCTACTTTCTCTCCGGATTCGAAAACATCAACTTTTAGCTCCTGTCCTACTTCGTATCCGTCTACGTTTTCTATACGGAGCTCTCTTAAATACTTTTTAGTGCCGACTCCGGCCTTTTCAAAATGTCCCTTCAGCGGTTTTGTCGCTTTGTGCGGTTTTTCATCCTGATAACCAACCTGTATAGCATTATATCCATCCTTATCGGCGGTTTTTTTCTGAACAACTTTTACAGGGCCGGCTTCTATAACTGTAACCGGAATTATGTTTCCGTCTGCATCAAAAACCTGGGTCATTCCAAGTTTTTTACCTAATATACCTTTCTCCATTCATTACACCTCCTGAACTTATTAGCGGATTACCTCCCCTGTGAAGGCAATCATAACTAAGCTTACAGCTTTATCTCAATATCCACTCCGGCCGGCAGGTCCAGCCTCATCAGCGCATCCACAGTTTTTGGCGTCGGGTTGTGAATATCAATCAGCCTTTTATGGGTTCTGATTTCAAACTGCTCCCTCGAATCCTTGTACTTATGGGGAGCTCTCAAAATTGTAATCACATCCTTCTCGGTTGGAAGCGGTATTGGTCCGGATACCTTTGCTCCGGTTTTCTTTGCTGTATCCACGATCTTGCTTGCAGATTGATCCAGCGCCGAGTGGTCAAAAGCTTTTAGCCTGATACGGATTTTTTGTTTTGCCATAAGATTTCCCTCCTTATAAATCGTACGTTTTGCCAGACGCACGACCCGGTTCCATATACACTCATCCAGGCGTTCACATTTTTTTTAAAATAGCACCTTTCTTCGCAGGAACCCAGTCGCCCCATTCACGATGTAGACCTACTCCACGGAAATTACCCGGTATTACCCGGCAACCTTCCGTTTCATCGCATGCATGTCAGAACTCTTATATTTTATAATAATAACAGAATAATATCAATACTAATTCTATTTATTTTGACATACATCCAGGTCTTGTCCACCGGCATCTACCGTGCCGGAGGACAAGACCTTTCATCAAACGGTTACTCCAGAACCTTGGATACTACTCCGGATCCTACAGTCCTTCCGCCTTCCCTTATTGCAAAGCGCAGGCCTTCCTCTGCAGCTATGGGAGTTATCAGGTTGATTGTCA
>Ga0067045_1028543_pt1 | contig 31480 bp, 31 predicted proteins | sample TerdegcTABiofilm_FD_59184 | JGI IMG/M metagenome (GOLD analysis project Ga0067045, IMG submission 59184) | Combined Assembly of (Gp0054472, Gp0054536) Wastewater bioreactor microbial communities from Singapore -Terephthalate degrading...
GCATATAAAACTACAAATGAATTGCGGGACAGCATAGCAAAAATTTATAAGAATTATCCAAATATAAAGAATGCAATTTCAAAATCAAGTAGCGGACAAAATGTGGCAAGTGATTCTTTAAAAATGGAAAATGTACGCCAATTTGCAAATATTTATAAAAATGCTGACCCAGCAAAAGTAGCCAAAATATTAGAGAAAATGGATAATCAAACAGCGGCAGAAATATTAAAATTACTCCCATCCAAGCAAGCTGGCAAGATTATTGATTATCTACCACAAGAAAAGGCAGTAAGTATATTATTGCTCAAATAACAATATTTTGAATATTATTTTGCAGGATGCACAAATGATAATTTCAAGTTTTGAAGGTGGGATAAGACCTTCAATAATGCAGCATAAAAAGGGTAATATCTCGCAAGAGCAGGGCAACGACATCAGCACTGTGGCAAATTTCGATTATGTATTGAATTTCATTCAAAATTTAATCAATTCTTCCAATTCTTTGCAAAATTTGCAACCAGCAAAAAAGAATGAAAGAGTTACTGATAATATAAAGTCAAATCAAACACCGAATTCCCAATTATTCCAATTAGTTAGTAATTTTGAGAACTTCCAATCAGAACTACCCAATAATATTCAGAATAATATTGAAATAAAAGATTTAATTAATTCAAAATTTGAAGATATTGACAAACCGCAATTGCAGTCACTATTTAAAATAATGAATAATAATGAACAATCGCGGGATAATATTCTCAAATATATTCCAAAAGAAATATTAGAATATTTTGAAAAAACCAGTCAAGCATCACCACAATTAAATCCGTCGCAAATTCAAAGTCAAATATCTGAAATAAGCAAAAGCAAGCAAACTGATTTGAAAATTATTGATACAACATCAATTACAAAAGAGGAATTTGATAATACAAATTTATCAGTTAAGCTTACTAATAATGGGAATAGTGGAAATAAGGGGCATTTAATCGAAATATTGCAGAATGAATTAAAAGATGCAAAGGTGGATTTGCCAATATTTAGCGATGGTGAAAATATTAAGGTGAATATTAAGCAAGAAGTGGAAAATATAAATACACAAGGAAAGAAAAATGACACATTCAAAATAAATGAAACGAAAAATACAAATGCAAAGGTGGATTTGCCAATATTTAGCGATGGTGAAAATATTAAGGTGAATATTAAGCAAGAAGTGGAAAATATAAATCCACAGGGAAAGAAAAGTGACACATTCAAAATAAATGAAACGAAAAATACAAATGCAAAGGTGGATTTGCCAACATTTAGTGATGGTGAAAATATTAAGCTGAATATTAAGCAAGAAGGAGAAAATATAAATACACAAGGAAAAAATAATGACACATTCAAAATGAATGAAACGAAAAATACAAATGCAAAGGTGGATTTGCCAACATTTAGTGATGGTGAAAATATTAAGGTGAATATTAAGCAAGAAGGAACTATTATTAATCGGCAATTAGATAATCAATTAAATCAAGTGGGGCAGAGCGATTTAGTTGAACCAAAACAAGGAGAGAATAGGAAGCCTGAAAGCAAAGGGAATTTTGATAAAGTTTTTCAGGATAATCAAGAGCAAAGTAATAATAAAGAAAATGATATTTTGCCAAAGGGAAATAAAAGTATTTTTACGCAAAGCAATATGAATTCAAATAATATACAAATTGCAGATGCTCAAACACAAACCCAAACATTCAATAATATAAGAATAGAAGAATTGCCAGAGCTCACCAATAAATTTATGCAGATAGCTTCAAAAGATGGAACAATAAAGGCGAATATATCATTATCTCCTGAAAATCTTGGTATGTTATTTGTGCAAATTACAATGAAGGACGGGGGAATGACAATGACAATCAAAGTAGAAAAATCTGCAACACTTGATAAAATAAGTAGTTCGATAGCAAATTTGATAAATAACTTTAATGAGCAGGGATTGAAGGTTGAGAATATTAAACTTGCACAAGATAATACGGTAGCAAATGAAGAAAAATATACAGATAGCAAAGGCAATAATTCGGAGCAGAAAGGTGAATACAGAAAGGAATATTTAGAATTTTTATTAAAAACAAAAGACTCAAAAAATAATAATTAATAAAACACAGGAGTGAAAAAATGATACAGGAAGTCGGGGCAACCCAAACAACAACACAAACACGAACAACTGATAAATCTACAGTTGGCAAAGATGAATTCTTGAAGCTTTTAACTTATCAATTGAAATCACAGAATCCATTGAATCCTGCTGATAATCAAGAATTTGCAGCGCAGTTAGCACAATTTTCTCAACTAGAGCAATTAACAGATATAAGATCATTGCTTGAGGATCAAGCAAATTTGAATACAATTATAGCAGAAAGCCTAACAAACACAGCTATACCGGGGATGATCGGTAAGACAGCCTCGGTATCAACGAATGAATTCCAGTATGATGGAGAGGATAATAGTGAAATTGGTTTCAATTCACCATATCAGATGCAAAGCGGAAATGTAAGTATCTATGATGAGAATGGGAATCTAATTCGCACGATTGAACTATCAGGTGATAATTTGGCTAAAGGTAACCACACAATTGTATGGGATGGTGTAGATAATAACGGAAGCAAGGTCGCTCGGGGGACTTATACTTTCGATGTAACAATGTCAGATGGCAGTGGTGCAAGCTTTTCGGGAGATAAATATATCAGTGGCATAATTACTGCTGTGCGATTTAAAACAGATGGCACGTATGTTGTTATCAATAATCAAGAAGTTTCACTTTCAAAAATTATTGAAATAAGTTAAGTAAACGTAGGTAAAGAAAATGCCTGAAATTAATGGTGTAAATGTTCCTTTTATTCCTGTTCGAGGGGTTGAGGATTTAAATAATATACCTCAAAAGTCAAGAATAGTTGGAAGTACTATTGATTTCAAGGATATTTTCAGTGAAGAATTAAAGAAGTTAAAATTTTCGGGGCATGCGCAAACAAGAATGACAAGTCGAGACATATCACTGGATGATGAGCAACTGCAAAGGTTGGAACAAACTATTGACAAATTAGCTGAAAAGCAAAGCAATAATGCATTGGTAATGATGGATGATACTGCATTTATTGTTAATATACCGAATCGAACAGTAATAACAGTTTTTGACAAAGATCAAATCCAGGAAAATGTAATAACAAATATTGATTCAGCTGGGTTTGCGTAGGAAAATGTAAAGTGTGAAATGTAAAGTGTAAAAGGGAAAGGAGCTTAATTTTACACTTCAAACTTCAAACTTTAAACTTTAAATTTATAATGGGTTGGAGGGGATTTTGAATAAAGAAAAATACTGCAAAATTCTCAGACCCACCATAGATTTCGATTGACCGAGAAATCTATAAAATTTAGGAATAAAATAAATATCAGGAGGATTAATTATGGGTCTTAGCAGATCTTTATCGGTTGGCGCAAGCGCATTGAATGCCAATCAACAGATGTTTGATGTAATATCGAACAATTTAGCAAATACAAACACAATAGGATTCAAATCAAGTCGAGCGAATTTTCAAGACTTATTAAGTCAATTATATTCGCAAGGGAATTCACCAAATCAATCAGCGGGTGTTGGTCTCGGTGGAGTAAATCCATATCAAATTGGATTAGGGGTAAAGGTCGGGAGTATCCAAAAGAATATGCAGCAAGGAACTCTCGAGGTCACAAATCGACCACTTGATTTAGCAATACAAGGAGATGGATTTTTCATCTATCAGAATAATGGAATATTGGAATATTCGCGAGCAGGAGCACTTTCGCAGGATAAGGATGGATATTTTGTGGATACAAATACAGGTGCGTATTTGCAAGGATATAATGTCCTAACAGACGCAAACGGTTTGCCTGTAAAGGATAGTAATGGAAATATTCAACTTACAGGGAAAATTGGCAATATTCAAGTTTCAAATGATGTAATTTCCCAACCAAGGCAAACACAAAATATCAATTTAGCGGGAAATCTCAATTCATCAATGGTGGAAGGGGATACGCGAAAAACAAGTATGAATATCTATGACCAAATTGGGGCTGTGCATTCATTAGAATTTACCTTCACAAAAAGTGCAACGGCAAATACTTATGATATAACTGCAACAATTGACGGCAATGCTCTCACCTTAGGAACATCGCAAGTAGTGTTTAATGCAGATGGAACACTAAACACACCAACAAGTATTACCATTACATCGGCAGATTTAAATACAGCAATTGGCAATCCCGCATTTGATGCAACTACACCAAAAGATTTGACGGTGCAGCTGGCGGATCCAAATCAGCTATTATCAGGTCTAACACAATTTGCGATGCCATCGACGGCATCATTTACAAGCCAAAATGGATATAAAATGGGTGGATTGGAAGATTTATCGGTTGATGCAGAGGGAAAAATATGGGGAGCATTTACAAACGGCCGCTCTGAATTAATGGGACAGATTGTGATTGCAAGATTCACAAATCCTGAAGGGCTACTACAAAAAGGGGATAATATGTTTATTAATTCTCCAAATAGTGGGGAAGCAGTTTATGGAACAGCGGGCGGAACATTTCAAGCAACAAAATTAGTTTCAAATTCGTTGGAACAATCGAACGTGGATATAACAACACAATTTACAAATATGATTTCTGCGCAGCGGGCTTTTGAGGCGGCATCACGGTCGATAACAGTCACTGACCAAATGCTCGGCGAAATAAATATGTTGAAGCGATGATAATTAGCTGAATTTATCATTACTTAATGAACATTTTTAAAGGGAATTCTTAATAAACGAAATTCAAAGGATTCCCTTTCTTTATTAATACCCTAGATTGAGTGGTGTGTATTATTCAGAATATTTGACAAGTTCTTACGTCTTTATTCTTGAAACAAATTCAAATAGAACTTTAAGGAGGAAGAATATATGGAAGAACAATTTTCGGAGAAAATAAATAAGATTCTAAAATATTCAAGGGAAGAAGCAGTTCGTTTAGGAAATGATTATATTGGAACTGAGCATATTCTACTTGGGATAATTAGAGATGATAATAATTTAGCTACAAAAATTTTGCAAAATTTGGGTGCTGATATTGAGGAGATTTCACAGGAAATAGAAAATTCTGTAAGCACTAATAATACTGTTCCAATTCAGAATATACCTTTTACTAAACAACTTGAAAAAGTGTTAAAGCGTGCATCTAATGAGGCAAAAATATATAAATCAGATACAATTGGTCCGGAGCATTTGCTTTTATCAATATTGAGAGATGAAGATAATATTGCAGCAAAAATCTTAAATAATTTAAATATTACTTATGAATTAGCAAGTAAATCATTAGATGAAGAGCTCATTAGTGGTGTTATTGATGAAGAGAGCGATTTTGGCTCGTCAAAACAATATGGGAAGATACCGCCTAAAGCATTTCCAACCGAAAAAATGAAGACGCCTGTACTTGATAATTTTGGGCGGGATTTGACGAAATTAGCAATGGAAAATAAGCTTGATCCTGTGATTGGCCGTGATAAAGAAATTCAGCGTCTTTCTCAAATTCTTTCGAGACGCAAGAAAAATAATCCTGTGTTAATAGGCGAACCAGGTGTTGGCAAAACAGCAATTGTGGAGGGGCTTGCTTTGAGGATAGTACAAAAGAAAGTGTCGCGTGTGCTTTTTGATAAGCGAGTGGTTCAGTTAGACTTAGCGTCACTTGTTGCAGGGACAAAATACCGTGGGCAATTTGAAGAGCGAATGAAAGCATTATTAAATGAATTAGAGAAAGCAAAACACGTCATTGTTTTCATAGATGAATTGCATACATTAGTTGGTGCAGGAAGTGCATCGGGTTCACTTGATGCATCTAATATGTTCAAACCTGCACTTGCGCGTGGGGAAATTCAGATAATTGGTGCAACTACCCTTGATGAGTATAGACAATATATAGAAAAAGATGGAGCTTTGGAACGTCGGTTCCAAAAGATAATTGTGGAACCTCCAACAGCTGAAGAGACACTTCAAATTTTGAAAAATATTAAAGAATATTATGAAGATCATCATAATGTTGTTTATTCTGATGAGGCACTTGAGGCATGCGTTCATTTATCAGATAGATATATAACAGACAGAACATTTCCTGATAAAGCAATTGATGTTATGGACGAAAGTGGTTCGAGAGTGCATTTATCAAATATAGATGTACCAAAAGAAATTACGGAACTCGAAAAGAAGATTGCTGATGTTCGTAAAGAAAAAACAAATGTTGTCAAGCAACAGGATTTCGAGCAAGCAGCTCGCTTACGGGACACAGAGAAACGATACCAATCAGAGCTTGACAAGTTGGAGGCAGAGTGGGAAAATTCAATGACACGCAAATCTTCACCTGTAACAGAAAACGATGTTTCTGATGTAATTGCAATGATGACGGGAATTCCAATGAATAAGATTGCACAAAATGAGCAAGAGCGGTTACTTAATCTTGAAGAAGCATTAAAAAAGCAAGTTGTTGGTCAAGATGAGGCAATTGAAGTGTTATCAAAATCAATCAGGCGTGCCCGTTCGGGATTAAAAGACCCTCGTAGACCGATTGGTTCATTTATGTTCCTTGGACCGACAGGTGTAGGCAAAACCGAGCTTGCAAAAGCTTTAGCTCGTGTGCTGTTCGATTCCGAAGATGCATTAATACGAATTGATATGAGCGAGTATATGGAGAAATTCAATGTTTCGAGACTTGTCGGTGCGCCACCGGGTTATGTTGGATATGAAGAAGGCGGACAATTAACCGAGAAAGTTCGTCGTAAGCCATATAGCATTGTCTTGCTTGATGAAATTGAAAAAGCACACCCCGATGTATTCAATATTTTGCTCCAGGTTTTTGATGATGGTATTTTGACGGATGGATTGGGAAGAAAAGTTGATTTCAAGAATACAATCATAATTATGACTTCAAATGTTGGAACTCGCGATATTAAGACAGGTGGTCGCATAGGATTCACGCAAGAGACATTTGAAAGCGATTTTGAACAGATGAAATCCTCAATTGAGGAAAATATAAAACGTATGTTCAATCCTGAATTTATTAATAGAATTGATGATTTTATCATATTCCATAAACTCACTCGCGAACGTATTTATGAAATCATTGATATTCAAATGTCAGAACTAGAAAAGAGATTGCAAGCAAATCAGATGTCAATTCAATTAGACCAATCCGCAAAGGATTTCCTTGTAGAGAAGGGATTTGATGAGAAATTTGGTGCTCGTCCATTGCGTCGTGCATTACAAAAGTATGTTGAGGATGAATTAGCCGAAGAAGTAATTAAAGGCACATTTAAAGATGGGGCATCTGCAATTGGTCATTATGATAAAGAGAAAGATAGGATAATATTTGAATTCACAAAATCTGATAAAGTGCTTGATGAAACAGAATTGTCTCCCGATGTTTTCAAATCAAAACAGAAGAAAACAGATATGGCAGAAATAAAATAAAGAATGCTAAATGAACCTACGACTTAAGTCGTAGGTTCAAACTTTATAATAAATAATTTTATTTTCCTTTCTTTATTTAATTTTGGAAAAAAGCAATTAAAAATCATAAAATTTGCCAATAAATATTATTTATTCTTAATTATTTTGCCATTTGCAGAAAATATAGCATTATCTCAAATTGATACATCAGGTAATTACTTTCTTACTAATTTCAATAAACAATATAGCACATATTTACTGGGAAATCAAGCAAATATTGCCCTAAATACAAATTTTGGATTGTTTAATATCAAGCAGAATTATCAAGGCACATATCTAAAAATACTCAACAGATCTTTTCGAGATGATGAAGCCTGGTCGTTTGGCTATAGACATAAATTATTTGGAGATTTTGCGTTGAATTTTAATCAAAATTGGTTTTTAATATCTAATAGTCGTGATATAGGATTGAGCCAGCTTTCGCGTTTGAATGGATTAATTGGCATTTCGTATTTGCCAGGCGAAAGTTCACAAATACAATTAATGTATGGTTATGAAAATAATAAGCAATTGGATTTACAATCGAAAGGAAATATTATAAATTTTAGTGCCTATCAGAAGGATTATAATTTTCAAGATTTTATATTAAATACTGATTTATCTTTAAATTTTCTTAATTTAAATCAAGGAAGGAAAAATCAAGATTTAAATGCGCATATACGTTTTGAGAGATATTTTGAGGATTCGACAAATCTATTAATAAACTTTGCATATAACAAGTTGCAGACGAATTTGCTTGCTTATACAGTAACAGATACAATTCTGCCAATTGAAAAAAGAGTAGAAAACAATATCACAGGTAATTTATTTATTCAATATCAAATTATCAATCCAATTTTGATTGGGGCGGCAGTTGATTATAATTTAATTACTGTAAGCCGTGATTTTCACAAGCAAATTGGGACAATACCTTACTCAGCCTTTTATCGAAACATAAGTCAAAACAATTTAAATTTCCAAGTCTTTTCAAGAATATATATTGGAAATTTTTCTGAAAATATTTGGATAAATATTAAAGATATAACGGAAAAAAATAGTTTATCTAATAAGTTTTCTCAAAATATTAATGAACTCACGCAATATCAGAATTTGGAGAGCCAACGTGATTATAATGACTATAGAATTAGTTTATTTTCACAATCTACTTATAATATTTCGGGAAATACAATTATTTCAGCTATTTATAATATTTCACTTAATCGTTATGATACACCAAGCAAAGATAATTATGATGATAGAGATGAATTGAATCAAATTATTAGCTTGCAATTTTTCCATAGATTTTCATCTATAATGAATTTCGATTTGGTATTTGAAAATAAATCTACGCATTATGTTTATATCTTTTCTCAGCGTAGTGCATTAAATAATTGGAATAGAATTTTCCGTCTAACACCACAAATGGATTATTATGGTGCAAAGTTCCAATTCCATCCGCAATTTGAAATATTAGCAAATTACACAGCTTATGATTATGAATTGAATTTATCAAACTTAAAAAGTTTTAGTTTTCGTCAAATATCTTATAAGGATTCAATCAATTACAAATTGACTAAAAGTGTAAATCTCAAATCAAACGTCAATGTGAAATATAACGAACGGGGTATATTATATTGGAAAGAATTTGCAGAAACACCGCAAAATTCAATTTCGGAATACTTTTTGAGGTTTATTTTGGAAAAGAATTATAATAATTTAGGAATTGGAAGCGGGATGCGGTATTATAATACAAGCCAGAAAAGAATTGGAATCTCTTCAGGGGAATATGATTATAAATTTATCTCAACAGCACCTGAGATAGAGATTTCTTATAAATTAAATAATAATTGGAGCGTCCAAATATCAGGATGGTATGAATTTCAAAGTATTAACAATCGAAGCAAAAATGAAACGACAAATTTGTTTGTTTTAGTAAATATGGTCTTTTAGAAATATTATGGATATATGGGATTATCATGAATGCTTTATATTGCCAACCCATCGGGAAGCTCTCGATATTGCTGAACGTATCATTAGCAAACTAAAAGAAAAATATAATATCCGCAATAGTATATATTATAATATTCTTATTGCAATAACTGAAGCAATTAATAATGCAATTAGTCACGGCAACCAACTTGATAAAAATAAGCAAATACATTTTGAAGTTTTCTCAAATAAGAACAATCTGAAAATAATAATAATTGATGAAGGTGAGGGCTTCAATCCAAATGTACTTGAAGATTGCACAAAAGAAGAAAATCTACTGAAGGAAAGCGGCCGTGGAATTCATATAATGAAATCCCTTTCAGATGAATTCTCTTTTACCCCTTCGCAAACAGGTACAAAGTTCCAAATGACTTTTTATCTCAATTAGATCTTTTCTCTTTTTTGAATAGCATCTAAAATATCAGTAAGCATTTCACTGCAAATTTCGTTAACAGCCGTATTTATAGCGGGTGCTATAGTTTCAGGAGTATCTTTTGCTCGTGTAATTCTTTTTGTATATAAATTAGTATAAAATAATTGGAATTGCACTGTATCATTTGGGGTATATCCGAGCAAATTGACTTTTACAGATAGTTCCGCAAAGCTTTTATTTTTTTCGTTGTCATTGTAAATTTTAAGATCCAATATTTCACCTTCCAAAATATAAGCTGGAATTAAGCTTGAATGAGAGCTTACCACACCACCTAAAAATGCTTCGCTTTTGCTTAAATAATTCAGCAATACACCATTAAATAGTATATCAAAGTCATTTGCCCATCTATAATAAAATAACTTTTCGAACTCACCAGATGATTTTTCTACCATAAAAATTCGGGGAGAGGAAATATAAGGTGCTTTGAAATCTCGCACCATTAATGTATTCTGAACTTTGGTCTTAGCTGGTTCAACTTTTGGAACAGTAAGTTCATAATATGTAATCTCGGGATAATCGCTTTTAATATTAATACAACCTGAAAGAAAAAATGATATTATGAGAGCTAGAAATATTGGGAAATATGTAATTTTGTAATTCATAGCATTATATTTTTTTCTAAATTAGCAAATAATTAGCAAATATGAAAGTCGATTTATTCAATATATTATTTAAACAAATAATAAACGACTTAGATTATGGAATAGTGCTATTTGTTAATGAGCATATTATTTATGCAAATCTAAAAGCAAAGGAAATATTAAAAATCGAACAAAGAGACAATGAAATGCCATCAATTTTTGGAATTATCAATGAAATTTTTCCTGAAATCTTTGAGCAATTTCAAATGTCTTTTCTCAAAATGCTGACGACAGAAATTTCTTCATTTACATTATCAAATGTTTCAAAGCAGCAGAATATTAATAAAATTATAAGCATTAAAGTCAGTAAAATCCAAAAAGATAATGAAACATATTTCCTTATGGAAATTAATAATCCTTCTGAACAAATCAAAGAATTGATAAAAAGGAATCAATTTGAAATAGAAAAAATTAGGCGGGAATTGTTTAAGAGTCAGCAAACTATTAATAATTCATATCAAATTATAGAAGATGTTAGAAAAGAACGAAATGCGTTGCAAATACAAATTTCAAAATTAGAACAAGATATAACTTTTCTTGAAAAACAATTATCAAAAATATCTATGGAGCGGACACTGTCCCAGTTGAACCATTAGTAGCAGGTTTAGCTAGAATATCACTTGATGATATTATACGCAAAGTAATATTTTTAAAAATTGGTGCAGCAGTTGAGCCACCATAATATACACCTTTAGGACTATCAAGAACGACAATCATAGCAATTTTGGGACTATCTGAGGGGAAAAATCCAACAAAAGACGCATTATATTGTGATTTAGAATATCTACCACCAACTAATTGTTGGCTTGTTCCCGTTTTTCCTGCAATTTTTAAATTTTTAATGCGAACAGATTTACCAGTACCATATTCAACAACACCTGTAAGTAGATCTTTCATTACATCCGATGTTTCTTTCGAGATGACGCGTCTAACAATTTTTGGCTTTCCTTGATAAATTATATTTCCATTATCATCAAAGATTGATTTAATAATATAAGGTTTTAATAAATTTCCACCATTTGCAGCGGCACAATAAGCTCTCAACATTTGCAATGGAGTGACAGAAATTCCATAACCAAATCCAACCCATCTTTGCAAAATGGAATTCATTTCGTCAGGTGATGGAATATGTCCCCTTGCTTCGCCAGGCAATTCAATGTCGGTGAGCAACCCGAACCCAAAATCGCGTATATATTTATAAAATGTATTATGCGGAATTTTTGCAGCAACCTGTGAATAAACGACATTGCTTGACTGATAAGTAGCTTGACGAAAGGTTACAATACCAAGGGGATGCACATCAGATATAACGCTTCCGCCAACCATATAAGAACCGTTCATTCCTGAAAATTTCATTTCGGGAAATACAATTTTCTCTTCTAATGCAGCTGATGCTGTAACTAATTTAAATATTGACCCAGGTTCATATTCATCTGTTATCGCACGATTACGAACAAAGTCAGGCAGACGCTCGCTCGAAATATTAGGATTAAAAGTTGGATAAGATGCCATAGCAAGAACCTCCCCTGTATTTGGATCCATAATTATCACACTTCCCGCATCAGATTGGGTTAATTCAATACCTCTCATTAATTCATATTCTACAATGCCTTGTAAATTGGCGTCAATTGTCAGTGCAATATTTTCTCCATCAATCGGGTCGACATTTGGTAACTCTGCTCCTGCATGCAATTGGCGATGAATATCACGCTTGAGTATTAAATATCCCGCCCGCCCCCGCAATATCGTATCATATTGCAATTCAATACCACTAATTCCCTCTCCCTCAGAATTAATAAAACCAATTATATGCGATGCTAAATTGTTATTTGGATAGATGCGTTCCACATTTTCTTCAATAATTACCCCATAAACTTGATTCTTTTTCAGTTCATCTTTATATTGAATATTTAAAGCCTTTGCAAGAACTACATATTGAGATTCAGTAGATTTCAAAATATTATTAATTTTTGTAGCAGGTATACCTGTGATTTTATTAATAAATCTAATGAATTCTTTTAATTTTTTTATTTCATCAGGATCTTTGATAGTGGCTATTGCTTTAGGATCGAGTGCAACAGTTAAACTCTTCATATTGGTTGCAAGCAATCCATTATTTCTATCATAAATAAGGCCACGATTTGCTTTTTTTTCTATTTTTGTCAATTGAATATCAGATGCAAGATTTTCATATTTTTTATGGTCTAAAATTTGCAATTCGAATAATCTCACAACCAGCAGAATCGATAAAAAACTAAATAGAATTGTTATTCCAAATATTCGCCATATTTTTATATTTTTATATGGCAACTGCGAATTATCTTTCTTTTTCATCTTGGTATTGTTGGTCTGGATTTAAAATAATTGGAGCTTCATCATTAAGCACCATACCGAGATTTTTTTCGGCAATTTCAATAATTCTTCTAGGATTTTCTAATTGAGAAATTGTATGCCTCAAATTTTCATTTTTTGCTCGCAAATCACGCAATTCTACTTCAGATCGATGATTTGCAAGAATTAGCTGATTGACATAATTGACATTATTAATCCAAAGCACAATTACGATAACAGATATTCCTATACCAATCAATAGCTTCCAGCGATTGCGTATGAACCAATTCCGCAATATAATTGATATTTTCAATTTTGTATTTTAATATTCCCCTTAAATGCAAATTAATAAATTTTATTGAATATTACATATTTTTTTGTAATTTGGTAAAATTGTTTTGCAACTTTATCGATATTAAATAGTCTTATTCGTAAAAATATTTAGAAAATGAAAAAGATCCAAAATATAATAAAATCAATTCTATTATTTATCTTGCTCCTTTTAACATATAATTCAATTTATGCACAATCAGGAATTACTTTCCCAGAATTTTCAAAGCGTCTTGAGGTATATTTCGATAAAGATATGATATTAGATATAAAGAAATATTTACCAAGTGATGATAAATATTTGATTTGGGGAATGGATGTTGGTGATTTTTCGGGTGATGGAAATAATGATGTGGCTGTATCAATCAAAATATTGAATGAAAAACAAAAGGTAGTGCGTACATATTTATTTGTGGATATGTATGGATATTTCGTTAAAGTCGGTGAATTCCAATTTCCTTTTATTGACTTACCTTTGGAAGTAGGTGCAAATATTAAGGATGGCACTTGTTATATTACACAAAAAATTAGTACATCGAATTGGAACTATTATGGGTATCGTTTTGATAAAGGTGTGCTAATTAATTCAGAAAAATTTTCATCAACTAAATTAGATTATTATACTATTGATAAGAATACAGATTATTTGAATTTAAAGGTGCGGGATGTTATCACCGAAAATAAAACAAATTTTGAAAAATATCGGAACGAATATAGCCTCATTCCCGCATATTATCGCGGGAGGTTAATTTATACAGGATATCAGAATAAATTAACAATTGATAAAGTAGAAAATGCAATCAAAGGTGCATATTTTTGGCAAGGTCCCGAGGATTGTTATTTCGAGGTTTATGCTGTTTATGACGATGAATATCTGTATTTCAATATCAATATTTATGACGACAAGATAATTCCAAAACGATGCGATTCTTGCACAGGCGATTTTGTAAATATTTGGTTTAATACGAACTTATCAGGTGAAAATATAACTCCTTATCAAATCAAAGGTTCAAATATTATTTTCCCGTCTAATCAAGCAAAAGGAGTCTATTGCTTTACCCTAGCACCAGGGGATTTTGTAGATATTCCATCATTTGTGAATGTTTCATCTAATGATTACGTTTCATCATTCCAGCAATTATCAACTATTTATCTACGAACAAGTTCAAATCTTATCAAAAATGGATATAATATGAAAATTCGCATTCCTTTTAATATTCTTAGTATAGATCCTTTAAAATTTACAAAGAATATATTTGAAATTGCATGTAGCATTGAGGTTCACGATATAGATAATGAATTCCGCCCGGATGAAGAAACTGTGCTTGCAACGTCAAATTTTGATTTCACAAATCCAGCATCATTTGGTAAGCTTTTGATAATACCTAATAATCAATGGTTAGGGGGTTGTCAAAATGTATATAAACAAGATATCCTTCAAACTTTATTAGAATATGGATATTGATTTATAGATGCAAAATAATAAAGATAATAAGGAAAATAATTCAGTGTGGAAGTCTGCGGGACCTTTTTTGAATCTTGGCACTGAACTTGTGACTCCAATTATTTTAGGGGGATTGATTGGTTCGTGGCTGGATAAAAAAAATGGAACAAAATTCTGGCTAATTATTTTATTAATAGTGGGCATTATTGTTGGCTTCTATAATTTTTTCCGCACAATAAAAAGGTATAATAAAGACTGAAACAAATGCTTACCTCTATTCTTGCAGCTTTATTTATCAACATAATTCTTTTTTTTATTAGTTTATTAGTATTTAAATTGATAAAGAATAAATCAATTGAAACAACTATGAAAATATGGGGCATAGCAATGTTTTGCAAATTGATTTTGCTATTTTTATTTATTTTATTTATTGCAAAGCCAATGCATCTGATTACAGCTGCATTTGGAATAACATTTGGTGCAAGTCTTTTTTGTTTTTTAATCATTGAAATTCTCTTATTAAATAAACAAAAAATATAAAAATATATGTAAATTTTATTAATTTTGTAATTATTTTTCTTAAGATTATGGCAAATCCTTTAGAAGTTCAAGAATCCCAACACCAAAATATGCCGCAAAGTCAAAATATGACTAATTCAACAAGTGTACAGCAATCAGGGAATGGGAGTGGTGATTTGTTCAATAATATATTAACTTCCGAATTACTCAATCATCACGGGGTTACCTATTTCAATGCATTTCATCTAGATTTGCCTGTTATACTTTATGATGATAAATTTTATTTTTATTCATCAATGAAGGCAATGAATGAGAAAGGTATTTATAAAGAAGTACATAAAGAAATTGTTCGAGCGGAAACGGGGGCACCACCGAAGCTTGATTTGTCAGTAACTTCTCTTGTGTTTTACGAATGGATAGGAATGTTGATAATTCTCATTGCCGCATTCATATCAGCAAGGAAGTATAAAAATCGTGAGAAAAAGGCGCCGCATGGCATCCAAAATATTTTTGAATATGCATTTCAATTTGTAAGAGACGAAATTGTTTTACCAACTATCCCAAATTATAAATTAGCAACACAATTAACACCATATTTCATTGGTTTATTTCTATTTATATTAATGATGAATATGCTTGGATTATTACCGGGTGCGCATACTCCAACGGGAAATATTGCCGTCACAGCAGCATTAGCCGTGACAGCATTTTTGGTAATAAATGGAAGTTCAATAAAAGAAATAGGATTATGGGGATGGTTGAAAGAGCTAACAGGAGGTGCCCCAATATATCTTGTTATCATAATGGTACCAATTGAAATAATCTCAATGTTTACAAAGCCTTTTGCTCTGACTATACGTCTTTTTGCAAATATGACAGCGGGGCATGTAGTAATATTGAGCCTTTTAGGATTAATATTTTTGTTCCAAATGATTGCTGTTGTACCTTTTGTAAGTATATTTGTATTATTTGTGTATTTTCTTGAATTGCTTATAGTTGTAATTCAAGCGTATATTTTTACAATTTTAACTTCGGTATTTGTAGGGCTTGCAATAAGTCCGCATACTGAGGAGCATTAAAATGAAAACTAATTCTTATTTTAATTAATAAATCAAAAAAAAGGAATAATCATGGAACCTCAAGCATTATCATATCTGGCAGCTGGAATCGGTGCATCAGTCACAGTGGTTGGTGCAGGTCTCGGAATTGGTAAATTAGCAGGATCGGCACTGGAAGCAGCAGGTCGTCAACCTGAAGCATATAGCAAATTACAAACTATGATGATCATCGCTGCTGCTCTTATTGAAGGTATTGCACTATTTGCTGAAGTTATTAGCTTTTTGCTTGCGTTAAAGTAATTTAAAGGAAATTTGGATTATTTATAAAATTCTTCTTCAATGAAGAATTTTATTGTTATATAATTTCTAATATAATTTTAGATTAATTTTGATTAAATATTATGGAAAAACTTCTTTCTATCGATCCAGGTTTAATGATTTGGTCTATAGTCAATTTTTTAATTTTTCTTTTTCTACTTATAAAATTTGCCTATAAACCTATTGCAAAAGCAATTTCAAATCGTGAGAAAAGCATAGATGACTCAATTAAGAATGCAGAAGAAGCCAATAAACGCGCAAATGAATTAGTTGCAGAAACTGAAAAGAAATTGGCAGATGCAACAAAACAAATGAACCAATTAATTGAGCAGGGAAAACAAGCTGCAAATGAAATTATTCAAAAGGCAAAAGAGGAAGCAGAAAAAATTCGTCAAGAAAAAATTGCACAATCAATGAAAGATATTGAAATGGCTCAAGAAAAAGCTTTTAAGGAATTAAAGAAGGAAATCGGAACTATTGTGGTACAAGCAACAGAAAAGATCTTAGAAGAAAAATTAAATCCTGAAAAGGATTATCAACTTATCGAGGGATATATTCAAAAGCTTTCAAAAAATTAAACAACTTAGAAAATGACCGAAAAACGAATTGCGAAAAGATATGCTAAAGCATTATTTTTGCTTGCTCAAGATGAGCAAAAAATGGAAATAATACATAATAATATTATTTATATAAAAAGTATATTGCAAAGTTCAAGGGAGCTTTCGCTTTTGTTGAAAAATCCGATTATCAATCCAAATAAAAAAATCAAAATTCTTGAGGATGTTTTTGGAAGCAATGTTGAAGATATTATAATTAAATTTTTAATCTTTGTTGTAAAGAAAAATCGGGCAAATTTGCTATCTAATATTTTAGTTGAATTTATCGATATGTATAATGAGGCGAATAATCTTATTGAAGTCGAAATAATCTCAGCACATTCGCTAAATGAACAATCAAAAGAAAAAATAATAGAATCAATTTCAAACTTGATAAACAAGAATATTATTCCAAAATATAAAGTTAATCCAAAAATAATTGGCGGAATTCAATTGAAATTTGCAGATTTTCTTTATGATGCATCGGTCAAAAAGCAATTAGAAATGCTAAAGAATATTTTATCTAATTAGTAAATAAAGGAATTAAATAAATGTATGAATTAAAACCTGAAGAAATATCATCAATATTAAAAAAGGAATTAACAGGTTTTGAAAAGGAAATCGATATTGAAGAAGTAGGAACTGTGCTTCAATTGGGCGATGGAGTAGCACAAGTTTATGGATTATCAAAAGTTATGGCAAGCGAACTTGTAATGTTCCCAAATGATGTAATGGGCATGGTGCTAAATCTTGAAGAAGATAGCGTTGGCGTTATTCTTTTTGGTGAAGATAAGCTTGTCAAGGGAGGAGATGTTGTAAAACGCACAAAACGTATCGCATCCGTTCCCGTTGGCGATGAACTGCTAGGTAGGGTTATTAATCCACTCGGGGAACCAATTGATGGAAAGGGAGAAATCAAAATAAATCAGTTTCTTCCAATAGAGCGCAAAGCTCATGGAGTTATTGATAGGCAACCTGTTAAAGAGCCATTGCAAACAGGTATTAAAGCTATCGACGCAATGATACCAATCGGGCGTGGGCAGCGTGAGTTGATCATTGGTGACCGCCAGACAGGTAAAACACAAATTGCAGTTGATACAATTATTAACCAAAAATTTACCCATACTCCTGAAGCAAAGCAAGTCGGAATCGAACCAGTTTATTGCATTTATGTTGCAATTGGACAAAAAGCATCGACTGTTGCACAATTGGTAGCAACATTGGAAGAATACGGAGCAATGGAATATACCGTTGTTGTTGCAGCAAATGCATCTGACCCCGCACCTATGCAATATATCGCTCCATATAGTGGATGCTCGATTGGCGAATATTTTAGTGAGAATGGGCGTCACGCAATGATTGTATATGATGATTTATCAAAGCACGCAGCTGCTTATCGTCAAGTCAGCTTATTGCTTCGTAGGCCACCAGGACGTGAAGCATATCCAGGTGATATTTTCTACTTGCATAGCCGTTTGCTCGAACGTGCTGTGAAATTGTCTAATAATTTGGGTGGTGGCTCGCTAACTGCACTTCCAATTATTGAAACCCAAGCGGGCGACGTTGCAGCTTATATTCCTACAAATGTTATTTCAATTACTGATGGACAGATTTATCTCGAGCCAGGATTGTTCAATTCAGGTATTCGCCCTGCTATGAATGTAGGTATTTCCGTTTCGCGTGTCGGTGGCGATGCACAAATCAAAATAATGAAAAAAATCGCAGGAAAATTGAAAATTGAACATGCCTTATTCCGTGAGTTAGAAGCTTTCACTCAATTTGGCTCCGATTTGGATAAATCTACAATGCAAAAATTAACTCGTGGCCGTGTAATCACCGAAATTTTAAAGCAACCAACTTTAAAACCTATTCCAACAGAGCAGCAAGTCGTGCTATTCTATGCAGCAACAAATGGTTATCTTGATTCATTGCCATTGAATACAATCAAGCAATTCGAACGTGATTTCTTGGAATTTATGCGAAATCAGAAAAGCGATTTATTAGCTGATATAATAAAAGTGAAAGAATTAACACCTGAAATAGATAAGGCATTAAAAGATTCTTGCGATGAATTTATGCCAATATTTCTAAAATCAATTGGAAAATGATAATTCTTACGGGTGGTGCGGGATTTATTGGCTCTAATTTTTTGGAATTTCTTAATAATAAAGGAATTGATAATATAATTATAGTCGATAATCTTGGAAGCTCTAATAAATGGAAAAATCTTGTTGGGAAAAAATTTATAGATATAATTCATAAATCTGAATTTCTCGATATTAAAGAAAATTTTAAAAACATAGATGCAATTTTCCATTTTGGCGCTTGTTCCCGTACTACCGAAAAAGATATGAACTATTTAATTGAAAACAACTTACATTACAGCATAGAACTTGCTAAATTTGCCCTTGAAAATGATGCGCGCTTTGTTTATGCCAGCAGTGCAGCAACTTATGGAGATGGCTCAAAAGGTTATTCAGATGAAATTTATGATGAGCTTGAACCACTCAATGGCTATGGATTTTCGAAACATTTGTTTGATTTATGGGTAATTAGACAAAAGCTCGATAAAGTATTCTTGGGATTGAAATTTTTCAATGTATTCGGTCCAAACGAACTGCATAAAGATGATATGGCAAGTATGGTCACAAAAGCATATTTTCAAGTCAAAAATACGGGGAAAATCAGGCTTTTCAAATCATATAATCCAAATTATGCTGATGGCGAACAAGTGCGGGACTTTATTTATGTTAAAGATGCAATTGATATTGTGTGGCAATTATACGAAAATAATATCGCAGGTATTTATAATATAGGCACAGGCAAAGCTCGCTCTTGGAATGATTTAGCAAATGCAGTATTTAAAGCAATGAGAATTCAACCCAGCATAGAATATATCGATATGCCCGATGATATAAAGAAGCAATATCAATATTATACTCAAGCTGATATAAGAAAGCTTTCCGCAACAGGCATCAATTTGCATTTCCACACATTAGAGGAAGGTGTGGAAGAGTATTTGGGAAGAGAAATGAAAAGTTTTTGAAAAAAATTATTAATTTTGAATAATGCTTGGGAAAATTTATGGATAAAAGAATTAGAAAAGTTTTTGAAAATTCAGATTCTATTAGAAAAATACAGGAAAAATTACCCAAGTTTTTTTATATTGCAGAATTAGAAAGTTCAAGAGCAGGGAAAATAGGAATGGAAGTTGGTAGCTTGCGGGAAAGAATAGTTGTTGCATTTATGATTTACAAATTTGGGGAAGCCAATGTTGAGACTGAAATTCCAATCACAGAACCAGAAGTGGATGTTAAAGTCTATAATATACCAATTTCAATAAAGACGATCACAGGTCGAAGCTTTTCAGGTGTAAAATTAATATGGACAGTAGATTCAGCAAGTGCAAATAGTTTTAAGAACAAATATCAACCAAGTTGCGATATGATTTTTGTTCAAATTATATGGAATAAAGAAGGGGGATTATATTATATCCCTAAAGAAACACAACTTGAAATTTTCAATCAAATAGGAAGAGAAAATTATATCAAATTACCAAAAGAGGGAACAAATCCACGAGGTGCTGAGATAACTTCATCAGCTCTAAAATTAATGGTTGATAATCAAGATACAATAAAAATTCCAATTCAGTGGGAAAAGGAAATAATAAACTATAATCCTTTTAATAGATGGGTTGAGTTATGGCAACAAGATTAAATACTAAAAAAACATGGTCTGAAACTTCAAGGTTTGGAACTACATCTAGAATTAACCATAATTCATCCAAATTCTATAATTCGAAATTATATAAAGATTTAAAAATTCAGATTGAAACACAAATACTTGAGAATAAAGTTCCTGATTCATTATTAAATACTATAATATTAGGAAATTCTGCGAAAATGGATTTAATTCCCGATAATTCTGTGCATTTAATGATTACTTCACCACCATATAATGTATCTAAAGAGTATGATGAAAATTTAAGTTTAGATGATTACTTAAATCTTTTAAGAGATGTTTTTAGTGAAACCTTCAGAGTGCTTGTAAATGGTGGTAGAGCTTGTATCAACATTGCGAATATTGGCAGAAAACCATATATTCCATTAAGTGATTATATATCAAAAATGATGTTGGAGATTGGTTTTTTAATGCGTGGTGAAATAATTTGGGATAAAGGTGCGGGAGCGGGTGTTTCAATGGCTTGGGGAAGTTGGCAATCTGCTTCAAACCCTGTATTAAGGGATATACACGAATATATTTTGATTTTTTCTAAAGGTGATTTTCAAAGAGATGCAAAAGGGAAGATAAGTACAATTACGAAAGAACAATTTATGGAATGGACCAAATCAATATGGACAATGAACCCCGAGTCAGCAAAAAAAGTAAATCATCCTGCTCCATTTCCCGAGGAATTACCTTACAGATTGCTACAATTATATTCGTTTAAAGATGATATTATTCTTGATCCATTTATGGGAAGCGGAACAACTGCAATAGCGGCATTGAAATCAAATCGCTTTTTTTTGGGTTATGAAATTAATGAAGAATATTTTAAAATCGCAAATCAACGTATTAATACACTTATAAATCAATTTGAATTTTGAAATTGAATAAATATACTAAATTATTATGGCAACATTAAGGGATATAAAACATAGAATTCAATCAGTCGAGAGTATTAAAAAAATTACCCAAGCGATGAAGATGGTGGCAACGGCAAAATTACGCCGTGTGCAAAACCAAGTGGAATCATCGCGACCGTATTTCCAGAAATTACGCGAAGATATTACAACTTTGCTTACGACTGTTGAAGGCGATTTTTCGCATCCATTCATTGAAAAAAGAGAAGAAATTAAAAATATTGCTGTGATTGCAATTGCTTCCGACCGTGGTATGTGCGGCAGTTTCAATACAAATATTTTTAAACATATAATTTCAGAAATTGAAAATACTTATTCAAAGCAATTCCCCGAAGCAAAAATATATATAATTCCAATTGGCAAAAAAACTGTATCATATTTTCAAAAGCACACTTACCCTATTCTCTCTTCATTTATTAACATAGCAGATAATCTAAAATTTGAATTAGTGCAAGATATTCTTTCGCCCCTTGAGAAAAAATATATAAATGGGGAACTTGATGCGATTTTTGTGCATTATTCTAAATTTGTCAGTCAAGTAAAGCAAGAACCTAGCTCAATTCAATTGCTTCCGATTGCTCTTGATTCAGATAATTCAAAGGATACCCATAAACATAATATTGATTTTATATTTGAACCTAATAAAAAACAAATTCTTGAGAATTTAATACCCCGATTGATTGATAGCAATTTCTGGAGTGCATTGCTCGAGACCACCGCTGCTGAACACGCTGCCCGTCGCTTGGCAATGGACAATGCCACACGCAATGCTTCTGATATGATACAAAATTTGACTTTAACTTATAATAATGTGCGCCAGGCAAATATTACAAAAGAAATTATTGAGATTGTGTCAGCTGCAAATGCACAAGCACTGTAAAGACGCAAAATTTTGCGTCTCTACATATTGTAGGGGCAATTCATGAATTGCCCCTACGTGTGTTCCGTTGCAATGTACATAGGTTATGCAACAGAGGGCTTCAGCCTTCTGCGAGACATCCCCCTGCCCCCTTTGATAAGGGGGAATTTGCATCGTAGAGACGCAAAATTTTGCGTCTCTACATATTGTAGGGGCAATTCATGAATTGCCCCTACTACTCCTTCATCAACTTTTCAACAACCTGCTTACTACCATTGAAAAATCGCACAGTATAAAATCCGCTTGATAATTGGCTGATATTGATTTTATCTGATTCAATCGTTCCATTTTGCACGCAATTGCCTAATATATCATATATCTGGTATTGCCAAACACCCCCAGCACCATCTATAAGAGAGGAATTAAAATAAACATAATCCCCGGCGGGGTTGGGGAAAATAAGGGGTTGTGTTACTTGTGCATCTTCTTTGACATCCACCCCTTTTATTAAATCCTCGATTTTTGCTCTGTATAATCCGCCACCATCGTCAAAAAAGTCAACTCCTTCGTGTGTTCTGACAAAAACATAACCATTTGAAATTACAAGGTTACGAACGAACTTATTGCCATATATTAAATCATTATTCCTTTCAAGCCACGTCTCTCCCATATCTGTTGATATAAATACACCACCACCAGAACTACCTGCTATAAGGGTTTTGCCATCTGTTACGAGATCACTTATCCCTAATTTAAATGGGAATTTGCTCCCTTGAGAAGACCAAGTATCTCCTAAATCATTAGAAACATAAATGTGAGAATCACAACTACTGACGAATATACTGTTGCCCCAAGTTTCAATCTGACCTATATCGACGTAACATTTATTAAACCATATAGAACTATCTAATGCCGTATGTATCCAAGTTTTGCCTTTGTCCTTTGTAATTAACATACCAGGATACACCGTACTAAAACAAAAACCTATTCTTGCCATAAAAGTATCCCCTATAAATGCAAATTCATGCAATTCTGCTTCTAATATACCTTCTGCGGGGAAAACTGTAGGTGTGTGATATGGGTCACCAAAGCTATCATGAGGAGATATATCTACCCAAGTATCCCCTGAGTCTGCTGAGTAAAATAATCCAGATGATTCCCCCGCAGCATAGATATCCTTACCATTTGTAGCTAATTTCAATATAGCATCTTCAGTAGGGACACTCCTCCAAGTATCACCCATATTAGTTGATACAAAACAGCCAAACATATTCCCCTTAACTAATCTATTGCCAATTATGGCTAATGTATGTGCATGATTTAAATTTCCATCATAAGGATGTACTTTTTTAAGCACCCAAGTATCTCCAAGGTCAGTGGAAACATATAAACCACCGCCTAATCGACGGTCTAAAGCAGCATAAATAGTATCTCCCGAAACAGCCAAAGTGGTAATGTTCCCATATTGCATAGAAGGATTAGTTTGACGTATATATGGATTGATATTTACCCATTGAGAATATGATTGGGCTAGTATTAGAAAGAATAACATAAAAATTAATACGTGCTTTTTCATTTGTTTTTCCTTTTTATTTATTAATTATTCCTTCATCAGCTTTTCAACAACCTGCTTACTACCATTGAAAAACCGCACTGTGTAAAATCCGCTTGATAATTGGCTGATATTTATTTTGTCTGATTCAATCGCTCCACTTTGCACACAATTGCCTAATATATCATATATCTGGTATTCCCACATACATACGCCATCGATAAGAGTGGAATTGAAGTAAACATAATCCCGGGCGGGATTGGGATATAAGTATTGATTAACACCAATATTTTCATCATTAACACGAACTATATAACTTGGAGTATTTCTATAAATACCTCCGCTATCAGTTCCTACATAAAAATATTTATCATCAGGACTTATAGCAAGTGCTCTTGCACGGTAATAGGGGGGAGGTAGCGTAGCTCGTTGTAGCATTTTCATTTCACCATAGTTAATTATTCCTACGGGAATGCAGTTAAACTCTACGGCTGCAAAAACATAATATTCATATGATATAATATCATTAACAATTAGCTGAACCCATCCTCCTATACGAGTCCAGCTTCGCCCAAAATCTGATGATTTTTCTATTACACTTGTAGCACTGGGGCCATTATCGGTTCCCTTAAATAAATAGCCATCAATATTTTTTAACACTGTTATACTACCATTTTCTTGTGATAGAATTTGCCAATTATCCCCATTATCAGTCGATGAACATATCCATCCATTTGGCCAAGTATCTTCCTCGGGATCAGGTGCACTTGGATCACCATCTGTACCAGCAAATAAGATATCACCTACATTTGCAAGACTTCTCACTTTTAAAATAGGTAAATTGTTGTTTCTTGCTTCCCAACTTTCTCCATTATTTGTTGAGGCAAATATTCCTTTATCATAAGTACTTGCAAAAATATAATTCCCCTTTATTAGTACTGAAGATATATTAAGTGAAGTTAATCCTGAATTCTTTTGCAACCAGGTATCTCCATTGTCTGTTGATAAATATACTCCATTATCAGTACCCATAAAAATTCTATCTTCATCAACAGCAAAGTGACTAATTTTAAACCCCTCCAATCCTGAAATCTTTTGAACCCAATTATCTCCTAAATCTGTTGAGCGAAAAACACCATTTCCATAAGTACCTGCAAATAACAAATCTTGCTTGAATGCAAGTTTTGTGATACGAGGAAGGATATTCAAATTATGAGTCTTATTTGTCCAATTTTCACCGTAATCTGTCGAAAGGAAAATGCCACCGCTTGTTCCTGCATAAATTATATTACCTTTAATTGCCAATGAATTTACATTTAGAATTGACAAGCCTTTGTTTTTATCAAACCAAGTCTCACCATTATCAGAAGAGAAGAATATGCCGCCATTTGTTGCCGCAAAAATATTTTCACCATCTATAACTAAAGAATTTATATAGAGATTAGTCAATCCAAAATTCTTTTCAATCCATTTCTCTCCATCATCTGGCGACATAAATACACCCCCTCTTGTGCCAACAAAAAGATTATTGTCTTTAACAATTATTGCATTTATGTAGGTATCTAATAAGCCTGAATTTTTCATTTCCCTTCCATCTTGATTAATTTTTAATATTCCATCCACCCTTCCAATAAAAATATTGTCTCCTTTTATAGCAACACTGGTAAGAGATGGGCCCCCAAAATCTGGAAAATAAGAAAAAAGCGGAGGTGTTATCCATTTCTTACCATAGTTAGTCGAAAGATAAAGATCTAGCATATAAAAAATCCCATATATGCTATCGCCTTTTACGGTAATAGCAGTTATCGGCCCCGTAGTATAACCTGAAACTTTGCTTATATCTTCCCAACTTTCACCTAAGTCAGTAGTTAAATATAAGCCATTTTCAGCACAAACAAAAATATTATCTCTATCCGAAACAATTGAATAAATACGATTTTTATTTATTCGATTAAAGAAGCTTGAATCTTTTTTGTACCAAGTATTCCCATTATCAGATGAGAAATAAACACCTTTTTCATATAAGCCCACAAATACATTATTTCCACTTATGGCTACACTTTTGATTTCGCAGCCAAATATTCCATTATTAATTTGATAAAACTGCGAATAAGATACCTGCAACATTAAAAAGAAAAGACAAAAAATACATTTTTTCATTTCATTCCCTCCTTTATATTAATAATAATTTTCCTTATAATATAGAACTATACGAGAATTGTTATGTTTCTAATTATTGAATCGATTGTCAGTGCAGGTTGTAGAGTATCTGAGTTTGCTCGAGCTAACATATTGAAATTTAATATGAAAATTACTAAGAATATGTTAACTAATAAAATCTTTGAAAATGCGTAACTATTATATATAGTTAGATAAAGTTTTAGAAACCTTTGCGAATTTGTTTAGTAATAGAAACATAATAAATCCTCTTTTTAATTCACATTTAATTTACGAATATTTTTGAAATATGCAAGTTTTTTTTAAAAAATTTTAAAAAAAATAATTTTAGAATAATTATAGTTTTAAATTAACAGCAAAATATTATCTATCAATTTTAAATAATATTTAATAATTTCCGTTATATATTATATTTAAATAATTTTTCTTAATTTTGTAAACTTATATGGAGTGAATTATGGCAAAAAAGCAAACATTTGGCGATAAATTAAAAAAGAAAAAAGGAACTGAGAAACCAACAGTAAAAATAATAAAAGGTGTTAAAGGCGACGATGGTAATACCCATTTTATCGAAAGTTTTATGAAAGTTGATGATGTCAGTTCAATCGATAAGTTAAATATATAAAGGTAATAAATATGAAAAAAGGAATTCATCCCGATTATCATCCTGTTGAAGTAGTAATGACTGATGGTACATCGTTTATAACAAGGTCGTGTTATAAAAAGGATAAACTTGTGCTCGAAATAGATTCAAAATCTCATCCGTTCTTCACAGGTAAGCAAATGCTTGTCGATACAGCAGGGCGCGTTGAGAGATTTAATAAGAGACTTGAAAAAACACAAAAAATGCGGGAGGCTAAAAAGAAATGAATAACGAAGGTGCATTATTTCCACTACAACCCGAATCCACAGATAAAACTCGTCAAAGAGTAATCCGAAAGCGAGCAAATCCAATTCGGGGGCAAAAGCAAATCGATTATCTTGATGTCAAATTCTTGCAACGCTTTATTAACTCACAAGGCAAAATTCTACCTGCAAGAATTACAGGCGTATCTGCTTATCAACAACGACGCATCCAAAAAGCAATAAAATATGCTCGATATCTTGCCTTAGTGCCATACGTGGGACAAGATTTATCGTAAAAACACTTAACATAATATAACTATTATAAAAGTCATTGCAGTATTTAAATAGAAGCAATGACTTTTTAATTATTTAGGAATAGTATAGAAATTGAACCTAAGACTTAAGTCGTAAGTTCAATAGTGGGGCTTATTGCAATACCCACCTACAATAGAAAACACCCCTCCTCCTCTAAAATAGGGTAATACCCATTGTGGAGACGCCATATATGACGACTCTATGGTTGTAGGGGTTCAAAATTTTGAACCCCTACATATTTTATAATTATTTTTTTAAAAAAATAAAAAAATGGTTGGCATTTAATATTTTCGTTGTAAATTACAATTTTAGAATATGCAAAAAATATTTAGGTTTTTTATTTTAATTTTTTAACAATGTTATAGGATAATGTTATGAACACAACATTCACACAAGATCATATATTGATGTCGTCAAATATTTTATATTGCTGATGATGGTCTTTTTTTCTACAGCAGTTGACAGTCAGGCTCAGGGAGTAGTAATTACTTTCGCCGAGTATGGAGCATCAAATATTGCAATTGATGCAAAAATCACAATGCAGGTCAATGAAGCTGCAATTTCCACTTGGGCAATTGATTGGGAAATTGGAGCTTACCTTAGCGTAGCTTCCGTAATATTAAAAATAGGTCTAGATTTATGTTTACTCGAAGAAGATGATTTTCTTGGTGAACGTACTTTTTTAGCGAAGCCAAATGCTAGTGGTAGCTATTGGGATTGCTCACCTGACTATCGTGTAGGGCCGAATTATTTTGGCAATCCCGCATATATACCAATGTATAGATGGAATTATTACAAACAAAGGAATTCAGATATTGATTTATATTATGAAACAATTTTATATTAATAAATGAGGAATGTTATGAAAAAAATTATTATCACAATTTTAGCTTTTCTTTTTTCTCTTTCAATAGTATTTTCTCAATTTGAACCGTGGGTACCTATTAAATCAGATAATCCCTATAATTATGGAGATGTAGGAGCAATAAATGTTATTAATGGCTATGTATTTATGGGGGCTGGGTACGGGTTATACGTATTACCAAAAGATGAAGCGTATGCAGGGTATAAATGGTTAAAGGTAAATTTTTCTCAAAATGATACTGATGAGGTAGGGGTGAATGTCGTCGTTGGTAATGAAAACATTATTTGTGTTGGTTCCTACGAGGGTTTATATATTTCCCGAGATTTTATGCAAACCTGGGAGCAATATCTTACTGGTTTGGATGTATATTCTATTGTTGTAAAGGACAATATGATTTTTGCAGGTACAGATGGTGATGGTTTATATGTTTCAACAGATAATGGAGTAAGTTGGGCGCAAAATGGATTTCAGAATCTTGCTGTTTATTTATTAGATATTATTGGTAATAATATTTTCGCGGCAACTATGACAGGTGGCGATGATAATCCAATAGTTGATGCTTATCTTTCAACCGATAATGGTACAAATTGGAAACATTTGGACTTATCTTCTTCTATAATATATAATTTTAGAAATATGGGCAATGATATTTATGTTGCTTGTTTTGAAAATGGAATTTATAGATCAACCGATAATGGTGAAACTTGGGAGACAGTAAATTCACCAGCACAATTGGTAATTTCTTTAGCAATAACGGGAAATAATATATTTGCAGGTACAAATGATGGGGTTTTTTTATCAACAGATTATGGTGAAAATTGGAAATATATAGGACTTATGCCTCCTCCTGATGCAATGGACGATTATTTAGTTTATTGCCTTGTTATTGATGGTGAAGATATTTTTGCAGCAAATGGTGGTGCTTTCCGTGCCAAAATTTCCGACCTAATTACCGATGTAAAGGATAATGCTCCCACATCGGATATTTCAATTTATCCAAATCCCGCAAGTGAATATATTTACATCAGTTCCACTCTAATAGATGGCGCTGGGGGCGTTTGGCAATATCAAATATATGATATATTAGGCAATTGCGTGCAAAATGGAACGATAGAATCAAATAAAATCAATATCAGCCAATTATCAAGCGGATTTTATACTGTGCGATTTTTCAGTGCTGGCAAGCAAGTGGTAGAAAAGCTGATGAAGGAATGAGGAAATTTTGAATTAAGACAATTCGTAGGGGCAATTCATGAATTGCCCCTACAATATGTAGAGACGCAAAATTTTGCGTCTCTACACGCATATTGAGGGGACGGCATATTTCCCAAAACAAAATAATTTTTCTTATCATAAAAATTTGTAATTTGCATTTAATTTATTTAATGATGATTATAAAAATAGTTAGCTTCACAAACAAAATATTTACAATTCAAATAAGAAATCTAATCATTATATTTGTTCACATTATCAAATAAGAAAATACGTGAAAGATTTTAATCAATAAAAATAGAAAAGATATTATTATATGAGTTGGATTATTGGTGCTTCGGGCGAGATAGATAGAGAATTGAAAAATACAATGGAATTATATGCAAATAACCCGTTATATAAATTTGTTGAAAATAACTTATTTGTTCTTGCCGGTGGATATCAATCGACTTGTAATTTTTCTAAATCGGAGCGAACTAATGAAAACCTGCTTTCTGTTGGAATTGGAATAAAAAATGGTGGTGATGATTATGGCTTTGTAAAAAATGATGAGTGGTTTAATTATGCAAATCAAAAAAATTACAATGCATTGGATGGACATTTTGTAATATTATATTGGAATGAATTAGAAATCAAAGTTTTTACAGACAAATTAGGATTAAGAGATTTATATTTATATAATTCACCACAAGGTTATGTAATTTTTTCCACACGCCTTGATTGGTTGACAAAAATAGTAAAAGCTAAGTTGAATTTTAAAGTATTTGCAAGCAAATGGCTTCTATTTAATCAATTATCTACTGATTGCATATTTAATGATATTGAAAGAATCACATCAGGCACAACTTTAAATATTAATAGAATTACAAATAATTTATCAATTCAAAAAAAGAATTGGACGCCAATTCTTCAAAAAAGGAATTTCTCACCGAGAGATTTTTCTAATAAATTAGAGAATTTATTAACTTTCCCAATACGAAAACACAACCAAATTTCTTTAAGTCTTTCGGGTGGACTTGATTCGCGAGTTCTTCTTTCATTTTTAATGAAAATTGATAATTCCAATTGGGAAACTCATACTTTTGGTGATAGAAAAAATGCGGATTCTATTATAGTTGAAAAAATTGCTTCACGCTTAAATATTCCACATATACAGATTGATTTACCATTGCCAGACCCATCCACTTATTTAGATGAAATGAGAGCATACATATCGCAAACAATTTTAAATAGTCAATCATCAGAAGTCTTGCAACTGAGAAATTACTCTGCTTTATCCGGTAGAAACGAAGTGATTATTGATGGAGGGTTTGGTGAGATATGGAGACGGGATTTCTTTAACCGCTTATTATACTCGGGATATAAAGATTTGCTAAATCGTAATGCCAGATCAATTCTGCCTCATTTAAAATATGATAAAGCTGATATTTTTACACCTGATATTAATGCAATTATGCATAAAGGTGCTATTGAACAAATTGAATCATTATTTGAAGAATTGCCAGCAATTGAGCTAATTGGTGCTGAGAATTGGATTGACCTTTTTGCAATCAAAACAAGATTGCGAAATTATTATGCAAATGAACAACCTCGTATCGATTCCTTAATTTTTGGTTATATGCCTTTTGCCCAAAGCTCTTTACTGGAGAATCTATTTAATTTGAATCTTATTCATCGCAAAAACAGTAAATTATTCAAATACCTTATTGCAAAAAATTATAATAAATTGACTAAGTATCCATTATCGAAAGGCGATGCGATTTATCCATTTTGGTTTAATACTTATTTAGCTAGAATTTGGAAGATATTGTCGCAGCATCATATTATTAAA
>Ga0067045_1003316_pt1 | contig 31462 bp, 22 predicted proteins | sample TerdegcTABiofilm_FD_59184 | JGI IMG/M metagenome (GOLD analysis project Ga0067045, IMG submission 59184) | Combined Assembly of (Gp0054472, Gp0054536) Wastewater bioreactor microbial communities from Singapore -Terephthalate degrading...
GAATTTCAATAATTCTAAAACTGTTTCAAAATGATCTTTGCTTTCTTGGTCAAGATAATCGATAATTGAAGGAGAATTGGATATAATCTCTTGCTCATCAGGATCTTTTGAATCTAATATTCTCAAAGGGTTAATTTGCAAACGCTGTTTGCTTTCGTTCGAAAGTTTTTCAATATTATTTGTGAAATAATCAACTAGCGCCTTTCTATAATTTTGCCTGCTAAGAGAGTCACCGAGTGAATTAATTAATAATTTATAATCTGTAATTCCAAATGATTTAATAATATTAATCGCTAAATCAATAATTTCAACATCTGCTTCAGGATAAGGTGAGCCAATTAGTTCAGCACCATACTGATGGAATTGCCGTAATCTACCTTTTTGGGGTCGTTCATATCTGAAAAAAGGACCAAAATACCAAACACGCAAAATATTATGAACTGATAATAAATTATTTTGAATTATGGAGCGAACAATTGCCGCTGTCATCTCAGGACGAAGTGTAATGGATTCGCCTCCCTTATCCAGAAACGTGTACATTTCTTTATTGACAATATCAGTTTCCTCTCCAATACTACGTTGAAATACCTCTGTTTTTTCAAAAATTGGTGTACGGTATTCTTCAAATCCAAATCTCTCAGAAGTATGTTTTAAAATATCATAAACGTAATGCCATTGCTGAATTTGGTCGGGTAGAATATCACGAGTTCCCCGAATTACTTGTATTTTCACTAATATTACCTTTGTATAATTAAGCCTTTGGATAATTTCTGAGTCGGTGTTTCTAAAATATATCTATAAGCACCACTTGGAAATTCGCTTGCATTTATATAAATAGTATATTCTCCTTTATCTAAGTTATCATTTACCAAGACCTTAATAGTTTTACCCGTCAAATCTACAATTGAAAGCTTAGTCCAGCCATTTTCTTTTAATGAAAATATGATTTTACCTACACTTGTGATAGGATTAGGATTGCTTTCATTTAAATAAAGTTTGCCAAAGGGGTCAAATAATCTCGGACCGCCTTCCCGACAAAAGCCCGTTAATGTAAATTTGCCATCTTCTGTTGAAATTTTCATTTTGCCTTTTCCAATTGGAGCGGCTTCTGACAATTTTAAAGTAGAAAGTGAATCATTACCAAGTGCAACTAAAAATCGAATTTTTGCTAATATTGAATCCGCACCAAATGTAGTTGGTAGATTTATTTTCATTATCCGATTTTCGCCATCGGACCAATTAGGATAATAATCAATTGGCTCAAGCAATGTCGTGTTAAATGTCAAAAGCACTTGAATCCCTGAAACTTGAGGCCTGATACCTTGTTGAGATAAATTTTTAATATAAATTGGCAATTCAACTATATCGCTTGGCGAACCCGTTATATTTCCTGCAACAACAGTTAAAGTATCAATTCGAGGTAAAATACCTTCACCAAGCAATCCGATTTTCAGTGGCGATAAAGTACCTGTATGCTCTATCGTCAATGTCCCATTATTAATTTCTATTGCAGATGGATTATAGCGAATTTTTATCCCAATTGTACCATTTGGTGGTAATACTTGATTTGTAATATCATCTAAAATTGAAAAATGTGTTGTATCAGGCTTTTGAATAGAAACTTTTGTGATTTGAACATCCGAAATGCTTTTATTAATAATAAGCATATCTATAACGGTGTCTTTGGTATCGCCAAGTTCCACTTGCCCGAAATCAATTAGATTTGAATATGAATACAATCCTCGATCGATGCCAACACCTGTAATTGGAGCAGAAAAATACCCCGATGGTGTTAATATTTTGATTGAATCTGCAATAAATCCAGGTATATTTGGTTGAAAAACTGCTGAAAGCGAAAACGGTTTTAATGTATCCAAAATAAATGGAGTCTCGAAATTATCTAAAATCTTAAAATCACCTGATTGATTGACAAGCCTTAATTCACGAATTTCAAAATTAAAATCAGTTGTATTAACAAGGAAATTTTTGATAGTTGAATCGCGAGAGTCATTAACAGGAGTTGCAGCAAATTCTATAGGTTTCATTTCAATAGCAATAGGTTTAATTCTAAATGGACAATCCGTAGTATCCATCTGCAAAGCGCGCTGTTCAAGGTTCCATATTTTTGCTGTAAAATCCCATGAAGCTGTTAATATTCTTTTTGCATCAAAATTAAACACTGCTGTCCGAATTGATTCTGTATGTTCTTGAATTATATGAGGTGGAACCTCATAGCCAAAATTTGCATCCCATAATCGCACATTATCTTGTCCTGCTGAGAGAAATACTTCACCTGTGGAAGGCCCATTATAAAAAGATACAGAATTTATAACAATATTATCATCAGGTTTTTCATTATGAGTAATAGAAAACAATGTATCAGCTAAAGTTGCATTATAATTTCCCGAAGGTGCAGAAAAGACATAAACACGTTTTGAATGCAATGCTGTTATAGCGATTTTATTTCCTAAAGTATTATATGTTGCATGAATAACATTGCCATATCCACCAATACGTGTGTCATAAGTCTGAGTAGGTGTTGCTGTGTTATTTTGCCAATCCCATACTCTTGCAATGCCATCATTTCCCGCTGTCAGAACAAATTTATTATCGGGACTAAATTCTGAATACCAACAGACACCACCATTTTTATATGCATTTATACGTGCTTTTTGGCTTAAATCATTTGCATCCAAAATCTCGACATAACCTGTATTGAGAGAAATGACTATATATTTATCATTATGGCTAAATCGTGCAGAATGTATATTTACGTTTGGATAATTTTTACTATAAAGTTTGGTACCATTCGTTATGTCCCATATAACAACATTTCCATCCTCCCCTGCTGAAACTGCCCTGTCACCTTTTGAATTGAAAATTGCATAATTTACAGGTTGGGAATGGCCAATTAATGTATATATTTTTTTGCCTGTATTTGAATTCCAAACAACAACGGTTTTATCTGAGCTAGCAGTAATTGCAAGTGTTTCATCGCTATTGAAAAAAGCTGAATTAACCTCGGCGCTGTGGGGTAAATCCATTGTTCGACCCACATTATTAGGCCATAATTGAACTATTCTTATAAGGCAGCTATCACTCACAACATCAGGCACAGTCCATTTATACACAAGATCGGTGAGATTTTTTGCAAGTGTATCCCATTTTTGTCCATTATTTATTGAATATTCCAATTGCACAACATCCGACGGCAAAAGTCCTGTCCAACGAATAGAAAACGTATCTTTTGGCACAAGGGTTGAACCGCATTCTGGTGTGAGCAATTTCACAGTTCTATCCACAGGTGGAGTATTTGGAAATCCCCCTGTAATATAAATTTCATTGCCGAGGCAAGCATCAGAAGTTATTTGCAATATTGTAAATGTAATAGCAGAATCAGTAGGTTGATAGCGTATTCTTAATGTATGGGATTGGTTTGCATCCAGTGTAATTGGTGTGTTATTGCCTTGAATAATTGTAAATCTTGGGTCTTGAATATATAATTTTGTTATTGTAATCTTTGAATTTATTGCTGTTAAAACAATATCTAAATCTTTATATGAGCCTGGAATAACTGAACTAAATCCCAAATACTTTGGATTTGAAACAATTATTGGCTTTTTCATATTAATCACTTGGTAAGTGAATTTAGATTGATAACCTTTCGATGCAATGTTTATTTCTGCTTGGCGAATATCATTACACGATATTTCGTTATCCCAACTTAATTCTGAAGGCTTAAACCCCATCATTAAGCTATAAAAATACTTAGTCAATAAAGTCAAATCTGTTGCTTCATCAATATTATCAATATACCAACCACCTGATTGCAATACTATATCTTTTAGATCACTTCCGATATATGTACCTATCACACAAACAAATACCTTTATATTTTGGGCTGATATTTCGTTAATTACCCTTTGTTTATCAACAAGATAAGTTCCATCTGTAATCAGTAGTAGATTACGGGTATATTTGGCATTTTTTAATATTTGGCTTGCACCTGCAGACTTATCGATAAATGCTTCATCAAGTACTGAACTTTCAGAAGAAGTTAAAGTCCCAAGAGAATTAAGAATTTTAGATTTTGAGAATGTAAGATCTTGATTTAAATAATTAATAGCATCAAAAGAAGTAAGGGCAAGTTCTATTTTATTTGAATCTACTATAGAAACAAATTTTTGTATTAAATCCTTTCCTATTTTAAATCTATTAATAGGTTGATCAATTCCTGATTCAAGCCCTAAATCAAAAGATATATCAATTGAAGCATTTGAAAGTAAATTTTGATTTGGATTTATATAATTCACATTATTTGGTACAATACCATTATCAAGTATTACAAAATCATTTACACTGTAATTTTGTAAAGGATAATCCACACTTTTATCAAAAACAAATATCTCAGTCTTGACAGTTGGATAACTCGAAATATCATATTTATGCAATACAATACCTGATTGAGCAAATAAGCATTGAGAAAATGCATTTGCTATAATCATATATAATGCAAAATTTAAGAATTTGTAAGATTTCATAATCACGTTTCCACCCCAATTACAAAATTATTAATAACTTTTTAAATAATCAAAAATTATACCATTTAGATTAGCAAAACATTATAATTTTAAATTAATTAATTAAGATTGTAAATTTTTTTAAACAAATTATAATTTCACTCCTAAACTGAAATAAGGAGTAGGTTTGCCCCACATAATTTGATTATTATTTGTGAAATAGAAGCTTTCTCCAATGCCTAAATTAATGGGACCGAATGGGGTATCAAAAGAAATTTTCGACCCAATACCTTCTCGAAATGTTGAGAATTTGATTGTTTCGGGAATAAGCCAAGTCCGACCAACATTAATTTGAGCAGTAAAATAAATGGAAAGTAAGCTTTTTACAGGCAATTTATATCGATATGATAAAAATGCATTAAAAATTTGCCTGCCTGCTTCTTCATCTTCTCGCATCCCATAAAAATTATCTTCACCGCCAAGGAAAAACATTTCTGGGTATGGCAGAGTTTTGTCGGCAGCTCCAATCTTAATACCAAAATTAAATGTATTCCTTTCATCAAAAGTTTGCATTCTTTGAATTTCAAAATAAATCTTTGAATAGGATATCTTTGTTGAAGGGATTAGATTAGTTTCAAGAAATGCATTTATTTTCATACCTTCTGTCGGAAAATAGATTTGATTTTCAGAATCATAAAGTAAATTCACTTTAAAAGTTGATAGGAAATCATAGCTGGGATTCGGATTTTCGGAGGTAATTGCTCTTTGATTTTCAAATCTTGCTAAAAAATCTAATTTTCCAATTCTTTCAATTTGTGAACCAACAGAAAAGATTGCCCCATATCGCTCAAATCTGTTTTCACCATCTTGAATTCTATTAAATTCATTTTTAGTTTTGCTTATTTCTTCTCGATAATTATATAATTTTTTTGAATCCCAATATGCACTAATTGCTGAAGTCAATTGTGTAGAAAAAAAACGTGGATTTGATATGCTTAATGCAGTGCGCAAATTTCTAAAGCCACCTGTCACAGACAACCCACTTTGCAAGCCAATATTAAATAGATTTTGATTAAATAAATCAAGATTCCCTTGCAAATACCTTTCTATATCTGCTTTTGCACCTATTTGGACAATATTATTACCTCGTTCAATAACTTTTATAATTAAATTTAAATTTTGGCGTTTATTCATTTCAGGATATATATCAACATAAGTAAAATACCCTGTCGCATTTAAATTTTCCCAGCTTCTATAAGCATTAATGGCACTAAAAAATTCACCCTTCTTTATTAATAATTCCCGATTTATTAAAAAAAGTGGTGTATTATTATTCCCAATAATTATTATTGAATCAACAATGCCAGGATTAATAAAAATGGAAATATTCCCATTATCAGTAATTTCAATTTTCTCAATAGTCAAATAAGAATAATTTAAATTTCTTGCTTTTTTTAAAATTGAATCTGAAATTTGAACAATTAAATTTTGAGTTATTAATTTCGTTTCAAAAAGATTAGTTAGAGAATCAGCAACGGAATTAAAATTTAATAGATTTGAATTTTCAATTTGTATCTTATGCAACATAGGAACTTTTTTAGCAAATATCTTTAGAGTATCTCGGTAATTGTTCATTTTAATTTCGGAATACATATCTTTATCGATTGCATTATAAATTTTTTCAGTAAATGAATAATTATCCTCATTAAACCGATATTGATTTAATTGATCATTAAATATATGAATTAATCTTATCGAATCTTTTTCATCGAATCCATTAAGCACCACATAATGTGAGTTGATAATATTATTAAAAATTCCTAGATTTGTTTTTTTGAACTTCTCTCTTCTTATATTTAAAATTTTATCTTTTATACTATCTATTTGAGTTTTTATGGCAACCTCGCCAAGATTTACAAGAGAATCGATATGAGTATAATCCAAATTTGACCAATCGCCTAAATCAGGACGAATCACAAAATCTGCTTTTTTTAACTCTTCATCAGAATACTTTTTAATTTGAAGACTTACAATTTGGTCAGCAACATTCCACGGATTATTTAACTCATCTTTTTTATAAAGTGGAGAAGTCACATCGCAAGCAATTACAATATCAGGTGAAAATTCTGTGATAGCAATAGATACAGGTATATTTGCCTTAATACCACCATCGACAAGCATATAATTATCAATTTGCACGGGAGTATGACGCAATGGAATTGTGGCACTTGCTCTTACGGCGGTTGTAATATTTCCATTTTTCAAGGCAATAGTGTTCCCCGATACAATATCTGTAGCAACTGCTCTAAATGGAATTTTCAAACTATCGAAATTTCCTGAAGAAGGATATTTAGCATTTAAAAAATAACGATTCAAAATAGAATTGAATTGATTTGCAAAGGATAATCCCTCGGGAAGTATCAATTCCCAATTTCTAAAATAAAGCTTAATCATACTCCGTTCATTCAGCAATTTACGGTCATAAAGTAATTCTTGTCGATTTGGGTTTTCAATAAGTTTGAAGACATTTTCCCAATCAGTCGTATCAAATATTTGTATTAATTCATCGGGGGAATATCCAGCAGAATATAAGCCTCCAACAACAGCTCCAATGCTTGTACCAACGATATAATCTATTGGAATATTTGCTTCTTCAAGTTGTTTTAGAATGCCAATTAGTGCAATGCCTCTTGCACCCCCTCCACTTAGTACCAATGCAATTTTCGGGCGATAAAAATCTATATTTGGTAAATATTCAAAATTGGAATCGTATTGAATGGATTTATTATAATCATTGAAATTTTGAAATGAGCAATTTTGCGAGTTTATTCTATAGTCATAAGAATAGCCTGCATAATTCATAGTAAAAATTAACAGAATGATAAAAATCAGATTTCTACCTAATCTCAAAGCCATCAAATTCGTGATTGTAATCTAAATAAGTAAACTCTACACTTTGCACATAAGCACGGGACGGTCCTTGCTGCAATATCTTATGCATTTGCTCGATTGCGTCCCTACTCCCTTCGACAACTACTTGCACATTGCCATTCATTAAATTCTCAACATAACCTCTTAAATTGAGTCGCTTTGCATTTTGATATACAAAATACCGGAAACCTACACCTTGAACATAACCCGTTATTATAAATTCAGCTTTTGCAAGATCTTCCATATTCTAATCTTTTGAATATACAATAGCTTTAGCAACATTTTCTGCTGCCAATTGGTCAATTAATTTTTTAATTAGGTATAATGCTAAATCAACTGATGTACCAGCTCCCCGGCTTGTTATAATTCCTCTGTCCTCCACAACTTTATCTGTTGAATAATTATAAATTTTCAGAATGTCGCTTACATTTGGATGGGAAGTCAACTTTTGTTCCTTGGGTAATATTCCAAAATAATGTAGCACAAGCGGTCCCGCACATATTGCTGCAATTAATTTTGATTTATTATAATGATTCTTTAAAATGTCTCCAACTTTTTGAATTTTTATTAGATTNTCAACACCTTTAGAACCACCAGGTACATAAACTAAATCATATAAGTCATTTTCATTAATTTCATTTATTAGGATATCAGGTATAATTTTGGTTTTTCTTGCTGTAGTAATTTCTTTACTTTCACCCGCAATAGTCACTTCAATTCCTGCTCGGCGAAGCAAATCAGAGACTACTATTGCCTCCATTTCCTCGCTACCTTGAGCTAAAAATATAAGTACTCTTTTCATCGTATTATTATTTTTTTCAAAATTAAAAAATTATAAAATGGTTAAAATTGCTTTGAAGAAAATTTCAATAAAAATTATGTTTATGAAAAGCCAAGATATTCATCGAATTCAATATCATCCAAATTCTCATCTATTTGAAGCGGTTGTTCCTCTTCTTTTGGTTCTAAAATTCTATGTTGGTTTGCAAACACTTTAATTTCTTCAAGGGTAAATGTCTTTTGCCTATGGAAATCTTCGCTAAAAAAATAACAAGTATTTTTAAATATATCGAACTTAATAAATTTGAAAATACCATCTTCAAGTTCCAAAATTGAACCTATCTTAGGGTATTTCTCAGCTTCTTGAAGATAATAATCATATTCAAAAAGCAGACAACATTTCAATCTTCCACAGTATCCGGTTAATTTGCTTGCACTTGTCGATAATTGTTGAATTTTTATATGATCGACTGTGATAGGCTTCATTTCATTTAAAAAGCTGTTACAGCAAATAGAAAGCCCACAAATGCCCACACCCCCACAGAATCTTTTTGCATGCTCACGATTTGTAATTTGCCGTAATTCAATTCTTGTTTTAAATATTTTAGCTAATTCCTTGACAAGCTCACGGAAATCCACTCTTTGAGGTGATAAGAAAAAAATAGTTAGCCTGTGCCTATCGAATTGCCATTCTGCGTTTGTGATTTTCATATCGATATTATATTTCTTCACAAGTTCCCTGACAATTTCCACTACTTCTTGCTGATCTTTGATATTCTGCTCATATCGTTCTATTTCTTTTGTACTTGCAATATGCTTAATAGAATGCACAACAGGATTATAGGGCTTAAGATGAATTTCAAATTTTCTATAAGGCGCAATCCCAATGCTCGAAACCCTTCCCATATCAATACCATTTTCTGTTTCGACAAGGACATAATCGCCAAATTTGACTTTCCAGCCAAGTGGATTGTAATATATTTCCTTACGATTATTCTGAAAGCATATCTCAACAGTATTCGATGGAGTAAGGTGGTCTGCTTTGTTTTCTAATTGAACGTATATATGTTGTCTCTCGGTGGATGATTTTGCTTCATTTTCTGTGCAATTATCTTGATTCTCTATCTGCTCATTGACTTCACAAGATTTGTTCTCATCTATATTATTTTCTGTATCATTTTTGCTTTCGGTTTCTTTTGGATATATATTTTGTTCATTATTTATTATAATTTCATTATTAAATTGCATAAAAACAAATATTATTATTTGCTTAAACTAATTATTCTTATAAACAATTTGTCTTAACGACAAAAATAAATTTACTAAAATAATTTGGATATTTACATTTTTTTTGATTAAAATTAATGAATTCTCAATTTCAGAAAATGCTTTTAGAAAATCATAATCTTTAAAATTATGCACAAAGCTTTTTAAGACATCAATTTGGTCACTATTTACAATTTTTTGATTATCAGGGTTCAAGGACAAATTAAATGCATCTCGCAACCAACTTTGGAAAAGCAATAGCCCATTAACAATGCTTTTCTGGCCTTCATCTTTAATAATTCTTTCAATTTTATTTAAAAAATCAATTCTATAATTTCTTTTCTTCAAAATAGTTCTGAAAATCTCAACAAATTCTAATCGGGTATCGGTAAATCCATTTTCGATATATTGCAAAGCTGTTGTGTATGATCCATTAGCTAAAGTAGAAATTATTCGGGCAGTGTTATCTTCAATTGTAAAATTTTGTAAAATTCTTTGATAGATCTCGCGATAAGTAAGCGGTTGAAAATATATCTGTTGAGTACGGGATAATATTGTGGAAAGCAAAACTTCTTTTCGAGATGTTGTAAGAATTATAACTATGTTTGGGTCTGACTCTTCTAATGTTTTAAGTAGCGCATTGCTTGCTTCAGGGGTCATTTCATCTGCATTTAAAATTATTACAACTTGCTTTCCTGCAACACCTGAACGCAATGCAATTTTTCTTTTTAAATCACGTATTTGATTAATCTTTATAGAATTAGCAGAAGGCAATTGAATCCTATGATATGGATTTTCTGCAAGCAGCTGAATTTGATTTTGAATATCAATTACTTGCTCATCAGAAAATCGAGAAATATAGTCATCGGCTTTTGTATCGGCATTTTTTGGGGTGGGCAGCGAAAAAATTAAGTGCAAATTTGAATGGGAAAGCATTTGAAATTGCTTACAAGATTGGCAATTATCACAAGCTGAGACAGAATTTTCATTTATTATTGGGTTAAGACAATTTAAAACTTTTGCAAATTCAATTGCAGTAGCAGCTTTGCCCACTCCTTCATTTCCATAAAATAGATAAGAATTATGAATTCGATTCTTAACTATAGAATTCTGAATAACTTTCTTTTGATTTTCTTGGCCAATTATTGTATCCCAACTCAATTTAATTTATATTTTTGTTAAATAATTTATTTTTTAATAAAACCTAAATAAGTATCTAATATTTTTTTAATATTCTACAATTTTCAAAAATAAGACTTTATTTAATTTTGGCAAAAACTTAATAATATTGACCTGTCAATATTCGAACGCAAAGTTTTATAATAATCAAATATTTTTTTGTATTTTGCATTTAGTAATTTTTCAATAAGGTTAATGATGAAAAAGGTTTTTGTTCTTGTTGTTTTATTATTTTCGTTTATATCTTTAAAAGCACAAGATACACTCCGTTATTGGACACGCACTGATGAAGTTGCTCATTTCATTACGGACCAAATGAAACCCACATGGCAATTCCAAAGATTTGAGATTAGCAGCCCTATATCTATTAATTCATTCACCATTTATTTATTTGGTAGTGGCTCAGAAGTAGAAGTAAAATTACTTGGAAATGAGGGCGGCTCCGCATTACCGACATTATTTGTATATACAGGTCAAGATGTTCTAGCAACTGCCAACTATACTTTTGCAGGTTCCGATACACCTTTAGGGGTTGTTTTTAATTTACCAAAACCAATTTACTTTTATGGACATCAATTGTACATTGCTGTAAAGATAAAAAACTACACAAAATGTTATTTTGCTACTAATCAAACTCAATATAATCCTACGTGTCAACCGGGGCAAGGCATTACGGGTTATTATTATCAATATTTTGTAAATATGGATTCATCAGATTATATTTGGACTTATGCTAATCATTCATTTTTTGCAGATTTAGTTTATACTTCCATTCCTGATAATCCTGCCGGTAAATACTTTCGTGATTATACAGGGACACTCGGTATGTCTTTCAATCTCCCAGGTAATAGCGTCGCTTGTGCTGATTTTAATAACGATGGTTATCAAGATTTTCTTGTATCAGGCAGATTATACACTAGTTCTGATGGAACAAGGTTGCAAGATATGACTAATAAACTTGGATTGGAAGGCAATCCATCGGCTAATGCATTTGTTGATATGGATAACGACGGAGATTTGGATATTCTTTTTCTATTTTCAAGTAAAAATGCTTCGGTATCAAATGTATTATATATAAATGATGGAAATGGAAATTTGACAAAGAAGGAATTATCAATGACAAAATTCACTAATGTCTCAGGTTTGAGCTTTACAGATGCTAATTATGATGGTTTACCTGATTTTTTTGTTGCTCAATCAGTGACTGCAACCGATCCTCCTACAGTTTTGCCTAATTATTTCTATAAGAACAATGGAAATTATTCATTTATGAATCAAAGTTTAGCTTGCAAAACAAACCCCGCACGTGCAAGCACAGCTTGTCAATTTGTAGATTATAATAATGATGGATTGCAAGATTTATATGTAGCAAATGGATATTTTCAAAGGGATGAATTGTGGGAGAGCCAAGGATTGTTTAATTTTGTTGATGTAACTGATTCAAAAAAGATTGATTTAAATCAAGTGGGAACTCAAAATGTTTCTGATTATGGAACAGGATGCGATTGGTATGATTACGATAATGATGGTAATTTAGATTTATTTTTACCAAATTTATGTTATGCAAATTGGCTGCCACAGGGTCATCATTCCTCAACAATTTATAATAATGTTAAGGGCATTTTTTATGACACTTATGATCAATCAACTGGATTACCTGGTCTTGGAATAGATTATGAAGAAACTTATTCCGGGGGTGCCTGGGGAGATTTTGATAATGATGGGCTTGCTGATTTATTTATTCCCGCATCAACTACTTGTAGATATTCAAAATTATATCATCAATTGCCTGGTGGTATCTTTGAAAATGTCTCTTATGAATGCGGAGTAAATAAAATTACTTGCGAAAACGACGCTATGTGGGTAGATTTCGATAATGATGGAATGCTTGATTTAGTTTTTTCTCAAGACTACAATTTTAAAATTTATAAGAACTATCTAAAGAATTCAAATAATTGGATTGAACTTGATTTGGTAGGAACTGAATGTAACAAATTTGCAATTGGTGCAAAAGTGAAAGTTTATACAACTGACGGCAAAGTGCTGACTCAAGAGGTGATGGCAGGACTTGGACGATGTATGCAAAAACCTTATCGATTGCATTTTGGATTAGGCACATCCCCATCTATCGACAGAGTTGAAATACGTTGGTACCATTCATCTTCCTGGGAAATATTTAAAAAAATTGAAATTAATAAAATCACAAAAATTACTCAAATTGGTACTTCAGTTGAAGACAATACAACATCAGATGAATTTATGGAAATTTATCCAAACCCTGTTGTTTCTGATAAATTCACAACAGAAATTGCTTTAAATAAATCAGGATTTGTTCAAGTACAATTATTTGATTTGCAAGGTAATCTGATACAGGATTTTGCAAATAAATATTATGATGTGGGAGCAAATTATATTGAATGCAAAATTGATAATTTACCAAATGGGGCTTATTTTGTGGCTTTCACTACAAATGGAAAACGTTTTGTTAAATCAATAATAATTTCTCGTTAACTATTTTAATTTATTTAGCAGGTTTATCAGGCTTCAATTGAGGGAAAAATATAACGTCCCTTATTGAAGTCTGTCCTGTTAAAAGCATAACAAGTCTATCAATACCAATTCCAAGCCCTGCTGTTGGAGGTAAACCAATTTCAAGCGAGTGAAGGAAATCTTCATCAAGCACCATTGCTTCTTCATCACCTTTGGCACGTTCCAAAGCTTGCTGTTCCAATCGAGCGCGTTGGTCACGTGGGTCATTCAATTCAGTAAATGCATTTGCAACTTCAAATCCATTAATGAATAATTCAAATCTTTCAACTAATCCAGATGTTGAACGGTGCTTCTTAGCAAGCGGAGATATTTCAATTGGATAATCCATAACAAATGTAGGGCTAATCAAATTGGGTTGAACAAGCTCACTAAATATTTCATCTATAACCTTTGAATATGGGGCATTCGGAGGCAATTCTAAATTATGTTCATCAGCAATTTTTAACAGATCCTGTAAGCTCGCTCCAAATATATCTTTTCCAATATACTTTTTGAATAAATCGAACATTTTTTCTCTTTTGAAGGGCTTTTGTAGATTTATCGGATTGCCATCATATTCGATATTGATTGTTCCCAGTACATCATTTGCGATAGTGTAGATTAAGTCTTCGGTCATTTCCATCATCCAATTATAATCTTTATAAGCCACATAAATTTCCATTGCTGTGAATTCGGGATTATGCATTTTGTCCATTCCTTCATTTCGAAAATTTTTGCTAATTTCATAAACACCCTCATAACCGCCAACAATCAATCTCTTCAAATATAATTCATCAGCAATGCGTAGATATAAATCAATATCGAGTGCATTATGATGCGTAATGAAAGGACGAGCCGACGCACCTCCATAAATCGGCTGCAAAATCGGCGTCTCCACTTCAAGCCAGCCTCGCTCATCAAAATATCGTCGCATTCGGGTAATAATTTTTGAACGTTTTATAAAAACTTCACGAATTGAATAATTTACAATCAAATCTGTATAACGCTGACGATAGCGAACTTCCTTATCAGTAAATGGGTCGTGAATAATTTTATTTCCTTCTTCATCGATTTCTTCTTTTGGAATTGGCAATGGTGAAATTGATTTGCAAAGCAATTGCAATTCCTTTGTATGAACAGTAATTTCGCCTGTTTTTGTGCGAAATACAAACCCTTTTACGCCAATTATATCACCAATATCAAGATATTTCAAATTGTCATAAAAATCCGGAATATCATCTTTTCGAATATAAATTTGAATTTTCCCTGTTTGGTCAAGTATATGACAAAATGTAGCTTTCCCCATTCGTCTAATTGCCATAATACGTCCTGCAATTGAGACATTTGAAAATGGCGAGGGATTTTCATCAGAAAAATTATCCAAAATTTCAAATGCATTGTGGGTTTTTTCGAAAGAGTAAGGATAAGCATTTATTCCAGCTTGTTCAAGCAAATTGAGTTCTTCAAGTCGTCGCAATTCTTGTTCAGTTCTTTCCATTTTTTGAATTATATAAATTTGCAAAATTAAATATTTATTTGATATTAATTAATTTTTGAAAGGAATTAAAGGCATCGTCAGGTGTAATTATATCTAAATTATCTTTATCTATTTCATCATAATAGCGAGGTGATAATATTATATTTTTCTTATTCATAGGTCCCCAGCGTTTTGCACTCATTGGCAAAGAATTAGGGTAAAATCCCAGAATTTTTTTATCAAAAGCCGCAGCAATATGAATTACACCTGTCGAATTGCTTATTAATATATCACATTTGGAAATTAATGCAATTGTTTCATCAAGAGTAAGCTTGCCACATAAATTGATAGAGTTTTTTAAATCTTTTTCTACAACATTGCACAAATCCATTTCACTTTCAATTCCCGTAAGAATAATCGATAGATTAAAATTCGCACTAATTAACTGAGCTAATTTAGCAAAATTTTCCGCACTCCAACGAGGTGCTGATTTTCCTCCCCCAGGATGGATTATAATGAATTTTTCAATATTTTTATTTTCAAGAATTTGATTAATTTTTTCAAGAGAAATATTATTTACTTTTGGGGAAATTAATTCAACGTTATATTTTTCTCCTGTAATATCCGATATCAAGTCAAGATTGAATTCTGCTTCATTTTTTTCGGCATATTTTCTGTGCTCATAAACCCGATGATTTAAAAAAATTGAATACCAACGATATCCGCTTCCAATACGTAATGGAATTTTATTTTTATAAGCTGCGCAAATTTCATTTTCCACAGGATGTGGAAAAAATACGACATCAAATTTATTATTTTTAAAAATATCAAAAATTGGAGTATCGTCTATCAAAAAGTAATCAGAAATTTCATTTATACCTCTGAAAACTGGCTCAGTGTATTTTCTTGAAATTAAATATAAATCCGCATTCGGATTAATTCTATGAAGAACACGAAACATAGGCAAGGTCAATACTATGTCTCCTATTCTATCAGTTCTGATTATAGCAATTTTTTGTGCTTGCAAAAGCAATTGTTTATGATTACGCATTTGATAAAATTTAATAATTTATTAAATTAGTAAATTTAAAAATAATATTATGCCAATTATACGTTCAATATCGGGTTTAAGGGCAACTATTAGCGATTACTCTCTTATACCCGATTTAATAGAAGATTATATTTATGCTTTAACAAATTGTTTATCTAAAGGTCCTGTTGTAGTGGGATGGGATGGGCGTGGTTCTGGAGATTGGATAGAAGATTTAATTAGAGGCATTCTAACATATTCAGGATTTGATGTTATTGCCCTAGGCATTGTTCCAACACCAACCGTTCAATTAATTACTGAATCTATGAAAGCAGAAGCGGGAATAGTAGTAACAGCATCGCATAATTCTGAAGATTGGAATGGATTGAAATTCATCAATAGCAGTGGGACATTTTTCGACATACTGCAAAATAAGATGCTATGGTATTATGCTGATAATGGGTATGATCCAAAAACTGGCTTACATATAACAAATTATATTTCTGATAAAAAAGGTACTGTAATTATCAAAAATGATGCAATCCAATTCCATATTGATAGAATAATGGAATTGCCATTTTGGAAATCGATAAAGCAACACCCCTTAAAAGCAACAGTAGATGCAGTGAATGCTTCTGGATCGGTCGCTATACCAATGTTGCTTGAAAGATTAGGATGTTCGGTAGATAAATTATATTGTGATATTAATGGTCATTTTCCACATACACCTGAGCCATTACCTGCAAATTTATTAGATTTATGCAATGCTGTCCACAGGTCAAATTCACAAATTGGAATTGCGGTAGATCCCGATGCTGATAGGCTCGTGCTTATTGATGAAAATGGAATGCCAATTGGAGAAGAAAATACAATTGTACTTGCTGTTTGGTCAGTATTAGAGCTATCAGAGGATCCATCTAAAGTATCAATTGTTGTAAATCATTCTACAACTCAAGCTGTCGAAGATATTGCAGCAAAATATGGTGCAATAGTATATCGCTGCCCAGTTGGTGAATATAATGTTGTCAATAAAATGCAAGAAACGGGAGCTATTATTGGTGGTGAAGGTAGTGGGGGGGTGATCTATGCGCCTTTGCATTATGGCAGGGATTCACTTATAGGCACATCACTTGTACTTGCGTTAATGTGGAAATTAAATAAAAAATTAAGTGAATTAAGAGCAATGTTGCCAAATTACACAATGGCTAAAGCTAAAATTCCATTCCAAGGTAATTACACACAAATTATGCAAAAAATTCGTTTAAATTATAGGAATTATAAAATAAATGATGAGGATGGTTTAAAAATATATTTGGATAATTCGTGGGTGCAAGTCCGCAAATCCAATACCGAGCCTATTATTCGAATAATTGCTGAAGCAAAAAATAAAACATCAGCTAATGATTTAATTAATGAAATTAAAAATATTTTAAAAAAAATTTAAAATTTTTTAAAAAAAGTGTAACTTTTTGCGTTTTCGATTGTCTTATAGTAAAGTATGAATGCAAATTTTGAAAATATTAGTGATGAAGAACTCATAAAATTGTTCAAAGAAAAGAGCAATGCGAGTATTCAAGCTTTTGAGGAGTTATATAGCCGATATTCTCCATCTTTGTATTTATATTTTTATAAATTTTTAAAGGATAGCTTTTTTGTAAAGGATTTATATCAGGATTTGTTTTTGAAAGTATATGAGTTCGGGGTTGAAGGGAAATTGGATAATATAGATAATTTCAAGGGATACCTATTTAGGATGGCACATAACCTTGCGTTGAATAAGCTTAAAAATGATGAGAAGCAGAGGGATTATCTTGATTCTTATAAAGATGCAATGGAAGTAAATGATTCTATTGGCGAGAGCAATCGAGAAGATACTATTAAAAGATTACAAGATGCTCTTGAGCAACTACCTCCACAATTGAAGGAAATGTTAATTCTGCGAGAGTATAATCATTTAAGTTACGTGGAAATCGCCAAAATCACAGACGAAACAATGGAAAATGTAAAGATAAAAATCTTTAGAGCAAAGAAAAAACTAAAACAAATAATGACAAATAAATCAAAAAAAATTAGAAAAATGGTGTAGATATGGAAATATATGAATTGAATGAAGATGAGAAGTTAATATTGGAATTGCTTGAAGGCAATCTTGACGAGGAATCCCGTCAGGTTGCATTTCAGAAACTTGCATATAATCCAAATTTGCAAGAGGATTTCCTCGATTATATTAGCATTGATAAGGCAATTGATTTTGATGCAAACCAAGTGACTGTACCTATTGAATATACAAATGAAATATTTGCAAAAGCTGAGAATATGCAGCCATTATCTGGGAAATTTCTTGAATCCTTAAAACGCACTGTAATGACAGGTATTTTTGCTTTGCTAATGCTTCTGCCTCTATTTTTTGGATTGAATAATGGTGGTCAAAATAATCAATCTAATTATCAAACTTCAAAAGCAGAGAAACAAATTAGTTCTCTAAATAATATTTCAACAAACCAAAATAAGATTACAAATAATTTTCAAAATGATGAACAAAAGAAAATCGGAAATAAAGGAAATAGTGGAAATAAATTAAATTCTATCACACGAAAACCTATTCAAAAGAAATTAACAGCTGTACCCGTTGTTGGTAATCAAGTTGTCAATATGAATTCATTATCTAATAATCCAATTTTTGTTGAAAGAAAAATACCACAAAGAGTAAATACAGAACTTTTAATAAATAATAATTCACAGAATATTGCATTTGCAGATATTGACAATTTCCAGCAAGTGAGTTTTCAAATCAAGAAAACGAATGAAATTGGAAAAATCAATTCTAATAAATTTGATTTGCAAAATTTCAAGGTATCGAAGCGAGAAATACCCCCTGTGTTAGTCCAATACCATATTAATTCAGCAATTACAAATCCTGTCAAAAATATGCAAAAGAACTCATCAGTATTTGGAAATTATTGCGTTTCTGTTTTCTTAGAAACATTTCCAAAAATTAGTTTCGGTGCAGAATTTGGGAATGAAGCTTTTTCTCAAATATATTTAAATAGTACAAATTCAACAGAATATACTCAAACCCCGAATGTATTATATTTTGGAGTTGCTGCAAGATATGATGCAAATCAATGGAAAATATTGAATATTCATCCCGTTGCGCAACTATTTGCGGGTGGTTCATCTCTTGGACCATTAACACGTGCAAGTATGCAATTAGAATATAATGGTATCAAATATTTCGGAATTTATTGTGGCGTTGATGGAGGATTCCTTCTTTATTCAGACCAGGGCAAATGGTTATCTTCAAAGAAAATTGGGGCAATTATAGGCGCTAATTTTAAATTTTAAGTTCTTGCTGGATTTTTTCAAATTCTTTTAGAGCTTCACCAATAACTTGGTCCATATTATAATATCTATATTGAGCTAGTCGGCCTATAAATCTTATATTTTGCAAGGGCTTTGCTTTATTGATATATTTTTCATAAATATTTTGATTTTCTTCTTTTGGAATTGGATAATATCGCTCATTCTTCCCTCTTTCAAATACTTCGGGATACTCTATTGAAATAGTTGTAGAATTTGATTCTTCGTCAAGGAAATGTTTATATTCAGTAATACGAGTAAAATCGTAATTATTTGGATAATTAATAATTGCACAAGGTTGATATTGCTTAATATTTAAATTCTTATTTACAAACTTTAAACTCCGATAAGGCAACTCTCCATATTCGTAATCAAAAAATTCATCAATTGCACCTGTATAAATTAAATTATCATATTGTGTTATATTGATTACATCCTTACAATCTGTATTTAATTGCAATTCAATATTAGGATTATCAAGCATTCGCTCAAATATTTTAGTATAACCCTCAGCGGGAATACCTTGGTATTTATCCTGAAAATAGCGATTATCTCGATTTAGTAATACGGGAACACGATTTGCAACGGCAGGATCTAATTCTTCAGGTTTTATACCCCACTGCTTTAAATTATAGCCAAGAAATACATTTTGATATATATAATCAGCAAGGAGTTTTAGATCATTATCATTTGATTGTAAGAGATTAAATATTGGAATTTTTGAACCAAATTGATAATTTTCGAGCAATTTTTTTTCGATTTTTTTTGCATAATTGGGAGAAAAAAGTTGATAGAGCGAGTTAATATTAAATGGAATTGGAACAAGCTCCCCATCAATCAACGCAAGCACTTTATGGAAGTAATGGTGCCAATCGGTAAATTGAGAGATGTAATCCCAAATTTTTTTTGAATTAGTATGGAAAATATGGGGACCATATTTTTGAATTGTAATTGCAAATTCATTTTGATAATCGAAACAATTGCCTCCAATATGATTGCGTCTATCAATCACAAGAACATTTTTTTGCAAAATTGTTGCAATACGTTCTGCTAAAACTGAACCCGCCAAACCAGCACCTACAATAAGATAGTCATATTTCATTTTTTTAGTAACATTTTAATTTCTGATACTGTAATTGTTTTAAATATGAAGTTTAATAAAATAAATAATCCAACTGATAATATCATCGATACAATTGCTTGATAAATATTATACTGAAAGAAAAAGAATGGAACTGTGGAAATTGCTGCAATTAGGAAGTATTTTAGAAAATCGAGGAACATTATTGTATGGAAATCTTTATAGAATATAATGCACACAACAATAAAGACAGCAAATTCGCTTAGAACAGAGGAAATCGCGACGCCATTTTCACTAAATATTGGCACAAAGATTATATTTGCTGTAATTCCGACAATTAACCCAGCAAGATTTGAGAAGAAAACCTTGCGTTCTTTGTCCCAGGCAATTAATGGAGAATATAATGTCAAGGTATAGAAAACAATCAAATTAGAAATCATTAGAATTCTTATCACACTAATACTACTTATATATTTTTCACCAAAAAGCATTGCGATGTACTCCGCATACACAAATATAAAGAGCGAAACATAAGCACCCACAGCAAAATTTAATCGGGAAAAATTCTTAACTATTTTTAATCTATCAGGTTTTGTCTTTTTCTCAGGAAATATAGGATAGAAGACGTTTTGTAAAATAGTAGATGCTAAGACGGCTACCTGGAGAATATTGTATCCCGCTGTAAAAATGCCAACTTCATAATTTGATTTTTCCAATCTCAATAGAATCATACCAATATTATCATAAATTGCAACAAAAGTCAAAGATAAAAGAATTGGAGTTGAACTTTTCAAAAGTTTCTTCCATAGTTCTAAATCAAATTCAAAGGAAATTTTTCCATATTGGTGTGAATAATAAAATAAAAGCCAAAGCATATTTATAAAAGAGCTTGCAACAATTATTATAATTGCGATAAGGGTGTCTCCTGGATTTTTTATTAGAAGGAAAATACCGCAAAAATTCAGCACATTAACAATAATTGAACGCATTGCAAAAACTTCCATCCGCTGCAGTCCTTGAAATGTCCAATTTAGCAGTAATGAATTTGAAAAGATATTAACGCCCATTATCATAATTGCGATTTTTTCATTAATTGGGAAATCCATTAGGGCAATAAAAATTAACAAAAGAAAATAAACTAAAAGAGAAGAAAATAATCTTATTGTAAATATATTATTTACAATAGGTTTAATATTTGATTTATCTTTTGCAATTTCACGAGTGCCTATGGAATCAAGTCCTAGTGCGGCAATAATCAGAAATATGGCAATAACATATTTCGAAAATCCTATCATACCAAATCCCATTGGCGATAGAGTACGCGCAAGATAGAGTGTGTAAATAAATGTTAAAATACGGCTTACAGCTTCAGCTGCTGTAAGGCTAAATATGTTTTTGATGACTACTTTTGTGTTAGCCATTAAAATTCCTTTCGGAGTAAATCATTCAGAGCAATTTTGGATATTGTCTTTTCATCTTTATACTTTATAATAAGTGGTGTATAAAGAGAAAGTTGATTTTCAAGTGCAAATTTTGTCTTAATACCTCGTGCACCCGAAACAACCACAGCATTTTCAGGAATTTCAAGCGGAGAGTCATCGCCCGCTTGCAAAATTCGATCATTTACAATATCATAAACTTTCATTGATGAATTAAGTATTACACCTGTTCCAAGAACTGCACCTTTGCGGACAATCACACCTTCATAAACGCCACAATTTCCACCAATCATAACATCATCTTCAATAATAACAGGCATAGCATTCAATGGTTCAAGCACACCACCAATTTGAGAAGCGGCGCTTAGATGTATATTTTTCCCCAACTGAGCGCAACTGCCAACAAGTGTATGGGAATCAAGTAATGTCCCACTATCAATATAAGCTCCAATATTCACATACGAAGGGGGCATAATGATAACAGTTGGTGCAATATAAGATCCAGAGCGGATGCTAGTTCCGCCTGGTACAATTCTTACTTTATCATTTAAAGTAAAATAATGCAGAGGCAATGTTGATTTATCATAATATTTATACATAACATCAAGAGAATAATCCATCAATCTGCCAAATTTAAACAAAAGCAATACTCCTTTCTTTACCCAATCATTGACAACCCATTTACCTGCCTCATTTTTTTCTGCTGCTCTTATTTTGCCTTTATTTAAAAGTTCTAAAAAAGAATTCACATAATCATTAAAATTGCTTAATTCTTCCTTAGGTATTTCGTCAAACTGATTAAAATATTCAACTTTTTCGATAATTTCATTCATTTTGATTAATTTAAAAAAATCAAAATTACACATTTATGAAAAAATTAATAATATAAATAGAGGTTTAAATGGAAGATAAAAATCAGCAAAAGCCAGATGATGGAGAAGAAGAACATCTTAAAATTGAAAATTTGATAACTCCTGAAGAATTTATTGAGCTAACAAAAGATATTTCAAAAGAGAAGTCATCAAAAATTTCATCAAAGATTATTAAGTCGAAGGATGCACAAAAAGATTATCCAAAATATGAAGAATATTTAAATAATGACACCCAAGAAACAAACAATTTATCCGAAGAAAATCCCGAGCAATCTACACAGGAGTATTTAATTAGAAATTTCAAAGATTTTTTTGTACTTCCCAAAGCTAACGACCCAAATTCTTCAAGCAGTTCAAGAGTGATTCATACTCATTCATCAGAAAACACAGGGAATATGAATGATTTTATATCCACCGCGGAATATAAGGAAATACATTCGGGAGAGTCATCGGTAATAGTCAATAGAAACGATAATGGCGAGATAGAGAGCATCGAAGTATTTTGTTGCGATGGAGAAAGAGTTGTAATCCGATTTGAAATTGAAGATGAAGAAAATACAGATTAATTATATCCTGATTTTTGTAATTTTGCAAATAACATAAAATTTAATATATGGATATAAATCTGTTTTTTACTCATACATTCAAGGAAAATGAAAACCAATTCGAGAATTCAATTGTTGTGATGTGCGATGTTCTGCGGGCAAGTTCCACAATTTGCGCAGCCCTTCATAATGGTGCAAAGGAAATAATCCCAACTGTTAACTCCGAGCAAGCAATGAACATATATACAAGTTTAGATAGGGCAAGTCGATTTATAGGTGGAGAGCAAAATTTGCATAAACCCGCAGGATTCGATGCAGGTAATTCACCAATGGAATATACTCATGATAAAGTAGCAGGGAAGACAATTATATTAACAACAACCAATGGGACACCATTATTCACAAAAGCAAAATCATCAAAAATGAAGATTATTGTTGCATTTGTGAATTTTAATATTGTTCTTGATAAAATTGACGACTTAATCAAACAAAACGAGACAACTCAGGAATACCAAAGTATTGATCTAATTTGTGCAGGTAATTCGGAATCATTTTCTTACGAAGACGCATTGTGTCTGGGGGGAATAGTGGAGCATATTACACAAGATAATGATAATTTTAAATTAAACGATTCTGCACGTGCATCGCGAAATTTATATCTTTATCATAAAAATGATTTATTTGGATTTTTGAGAACTTGCGACCATGCGCAGAAATTAATTAAAAATAATTTATATGATGACCTCGATATTTGCTTTACTTGGAATCTTTACCCTGTATTGCCAATTATGGAAGGATTAAGCATAAAAAAATCAAATATTTAAATTTTTTTATTATATTTGTAATTACAGCATAAAGAAAATTGTGAAATGAAATCAGAAAAAAAAGAAATATCTGCTGATGCAGATAATTTCAAAGATTCTCATTTAAAAAAGGGCAATAAAAACCCAAAAAATAAAGATGAGGACAAAACAAATTCGTTTTCTCATCCTTTTAAAACACAATTAAGAATTATATCTATTCTTCTTATTATTCTTTCTATATTTATTATACTGACTATTGTTTCATATTCCCGACTCGATATTGCTGCATCAAGTATAACACTAAATGATTTATTGGGTATAATCAAAAAAGATCCTGAGATATTGGCTCGGCAATCTATCACACAAAATTGGCTTGGACTTTTAGGTGCATATATTTCAAATATTTTAATTAATGGTACATTTGGATATGCAGTAATAATTTTGCCATTGCTTTTAATCTATTTTTCAATTAAATTATATCAAAAGCTCGCAATTTCACCTCGCTTGATTTCCAATATTTCCTTTGGGTTACTTATGACATTGCTTATTTCGGGATTTTTGGGCGTTTTATCCAAATTCACTTGGATTGGTAATATTCCTTTTGAGTGGTATGGAAAGGTCGGATATTTTCTTGCTACAATTGTAAATAAAATATTTGGTATAACAACAAGTTTCATATTATTTATTGCAGTTATTTTTCTCTCGATTTTCTATAAATTAAATTTCAAATTCTCAACAATTATTTCAAATATCAGCAATGGAATAAAGGAAACATTCAAACGAGAGCCTAAGCCTGATATAGATATTCCTCAAATAATCAAAAATGAAAATCATACTGAGGTTCAAAATAAAATAATTAATAATTCAAATAATAACACAAATAGAGATACTCCAAAACCCCAATCTCCTCCTATAGTCAGAGAATCAGCAAAATTTGTTGAGCCAATGCCAGCTGCAACAAATCAGCCAAAGAAAGAGGATTTAAAAATTCTAATAAAGCACCCAGAAGATGAAACGCCGAAAACTCAACCCACAGGGAATTATATTCCAAAAATACAACCTATCGACTTTACAAAAATTACTGTAAGCAATCCACAAATTCAAAAGGAAATCGCTAAGGAAAATAATTTAAGTGATAATGAAAAAAATGAAGATATAATTAAAGCAAATTCAATTTCAGAGCCAATTCCACCAAAAGAAAATGACATTAATATATTACAAAATAGCAATGAACAAGTTGAAGAGCAAATGCCCGAAACAAAAATACTGCCTACCACTCAAACTGAACCTATGAAACAAAATATTGATCTAGAAAAAACAATAAGCCAAATTGTCCAAGAAAAAATATCAAAAGCTAATCCTATCCCTGACCCTTCAAAGCCCGAACCTCCAGAACCATCTAAACCACCCATTTCAATCAGTATGAATCAAATCAACGAAAATAAAAGTACGTCAGAACTTCATTCATTAATTTATTCGGATTATTGGGATGAGCGGATAGATTATAAATTTCCAAGCTTAGAATTGCTTAATCCTCCATCAACAAAAAATGTTATATCGAGCGAAGAATTAGAAATGAATGCAAGGATACTGCGTGAGAAATTAGAAACATTTAAGATTGTAATTGATAATATAACAATAACACCGGGACCGGTAGTAACGCAGTATGAATTTGTGCCAGCTCCGGGAATAAAAATAAGTCGAATTGAATCACTTGCCGATGATTTGGCAATGGCATTAAAAGCAAAAGGTATTCGCATTATTGCACCAATTCCAAGCAAGGGAACAGTTGGAGTGGAAATACCAAATTCAAAGCCTTCTATTGTTCGATTTAGTGAAGTAGTTTCGTCGGAAAAATTTCAAAAAAGTACGGCAAAATTGCCAATTGCGCTGGGCAAAACAATTAATGGAGAGGTATATGTAGATGATTTGACACGTATGCCACATTTATTGATTGCGGGTTCAACGGGTTCTGGGAAAAGCGTGGGAATAAATACAATTATCAATTCATTATTATATAAAATTCATCCATCAGAATTAAAATTCGTAATAATAGATCCAAAAAAAGTTGAACTTTCCCAATATTCAATGCTAAGTCAGCACTATTTGGCAACCTCCCCTGATATTGATGATGTAATAATAACAAATCCAAAGGATGCAGTAATTGTTTTGAAAGCCGCAGTCAAAGAAATGGAGCGACGCTATGATATACTTGCTGATGCGGGGCAGAGAAATATTTATGATTATAATCAAAAAATTAAACAAGGGAATTTACCAAAAAGTGATAATATGCTTCATTATCCAATGCCATATATTGTTGTTATCGTTGATGAGCTAGCAGATTTAATGCTCACTGCATCAAAAGAAATTGAAGAGCCGATCACTCGACTTGCACAAATGGCGCGTGCTGTTGGTATTCATCTTGTTATTGCAACGCAAAGGCCCTCAGTAGATGTTATTACAGGGTTAATCAAAGCGAATTTCCCTGCGCGTATTGCTTATTTAGTTGCATCGCGAATTGATTCTCGCACAATTTTAGACCAGCAAGGTGCAGAGCAATTGCTTGGAAATGGGGATATGTTAATTATGCCTCCTGGAACACCGAAGCCAATTCGTGTGCAAAATGCTTTTATTTCTACTGATGAAGTGGAAAGAATTTGCGAAATGATTGGCTCTCAAAAAGGATATTCCGAACCATATTTATTGCCAAGCTTAGAGGAAGAAAATGCGGATAGTAAAGAATTTGATATAAACGACCGCGACCCACTTTTTGCAGATGCGGCGCACTTGGTTGTTCAGATGCAGCAAGCATCAGTATCAATGTTGCAAAGACGGATGAAAATCGGTTATGCCCGTGCAGGTCGTATTATGGATGAACTGGAAGCAGCAGGAATTGTCGGTTCTTCTAAAGGGAGCAAAACGCGTGATGTTCTTCTCGAAAGTGAAAGCCAACTTGAAACCTATCTCTAATCAAAATATTGATTATCTTATCGTCGGATTGGGAAATCCGAAGCCTGAATATTTCAATAATCGACATAATATAGGATTTTCAATAATTCAAAAAATTATTGAAAAAAAACAATTACAAATATTTGATAAAACCAAATATTATATTTTATATTTGGATGAATCAAATAATCATCGAGTTTTATATGCATTGCCATTGACTTTTATGAACGCATCAGGTATTGCAATTAGAAAAATCGTCGTAAAATATCATATCCCGATTGAAAAAGTAGTAATAATTGTAGATGAATATAATTTTCCAGTCGGTAAAATTCATATAAAACAAGGAGGAAGCGACGGTGGACATAATGGAGTTGCATCAATTATTGCAGAATTGGAAAATCCAAATTTTATAAGATTGCGATGCGGAATAGCGCGTAATTTTGGACCTGGTGAGCTGATTGATTATGTTTTATCAGATTTTCCCGAAGAGGAAATGCCCCTTGTTAATGAAATGAAAGATAAAACCGAGCGTGCTATATATTATTTAATTGAGCAAGGATTTGCCCGTGCCAGCTCAGATATAAATTCAGGAAAGATATAGAGAATAATGAACGCAATACTATTGCCGTAAGTTCATAAATTCTAATCAATAATATTGAATTTTATTTTATATAATATGTTGCATCTACTGCAAGCTTTATTGTTTTGTCAATTGTTTGAGTATCGTATATGCCCCAATCAGCGACCTCATTTGAATTGGGTGCAGTGATTTGGAATATTCCTTGTCGAGCATATTTCAATTGCTTTATATTATTGCCTGTTCCTTTGGCAATCTCATTTGCACGCATTTTTGCATCAGCTAATGCAAGAGATAGCATATTTAATTTGTATTTATCTATATTTGAAACATAATATTGGGGTGAATTTGAATTGAGATTTACACCTTCATTGAGCAGTTCATATATTTTTTTGGATGAGTTCTCAATTTTATAGACATCATTAGATGACACAGTAATGGAAATCTGAACATTATAGGCAACTATATCGCTAGTTTGATATCCTTGTGGATTGAGTCCATAAACAGGCAAATTTTCTATGTTACCTTCTTTTAAAGCAGAATCAGGATATCCCTCTTTGACTAGAAAGTTCCATACTTTATCTTTCATAATTTTCATTTGATTATAGGCTTCTGACATTGAATTGGATTTTGAGCCAACCCAGATTGTCCAATATGCTGCATCGCTTTTAATATTTTTTTCAGCATAACCTTTTACAGTAATTGTGGCACCTTTATCACGTATATTGCCCATCCCAATAGCAAGTATCACTGATGCAATTATAAATGCAAGTGCTATCAAAATACTTGATAGTGAAAATTTTTTGTCCTGATTTTCCATTGTTACTCTTTTAATTTTTTCAAATTTACAGAGAAATTATGAATAATAGAAAATATAAACAAAATTCTTTAATTGTATTATCTCCAAGTCATTCCTGTGCAAATAGGAATTTTTGATATTAATCAATATAGATTTCCATTTTCGCGCAAAAGACAGTGTGGTAAAAGCATCCTTGCTTTTGAAAATTTTGAATTTGAATTTTGGATGTAGAGATGTCATATATGGCGTCTCTACTTTGTTTTTGAGAGAGGTGATATGTGCCTGCACCATCCTCGTGCAGAATTCCCATTTAAAAAAGCAGGGTAGGGATATTCTATAATTCCCCCTTAAAAAAGGGGCAGGGGGATGTCAATTCAAAGCAGAGGTCTGAAGCCCTCTGTTGCTATGAATCTTTAATATACAACAGGTGGCTTCAGCCACCTGCAAGGATTCTTCAACTACCTACACGGATTCTTTTGCCAAACAATTGCATACAAAAAACAAAATATTTAATTTCCATAATTCCATTTTGTTTTATACGTCAAAGTATAATCAAATTAAAAATTTTATGGCAGAACATTATAATATAATTATACTCGGAAGCGGACCGGCGGGTTTTACTGCTGGCATTTATTCAAGTCGTGCAAATCGTTCAACTCTCATTTTAGAAGGACCCGATCCTGGCGGGCAACTTACAACAACGACAGATGTCGAAAATTTCCCCGGTTTTGAAAATGGAGTGTCAGGTCCAGAAATGATGGATATCTTCCGCAGACAAGCTCAACGTTTTGGTGCAAAGACCGTTTACGAAACTGCAAAAAAAGTGGATTTTTTGCAACCTCCATTTAAAATATCGTCTGATGCAAAAAAAGAATATACTGCTGATGCAGTAATCATTGCAACGGGTGCAACAGCAAAACGGCTTAATATTCCAAGCGAGAGAGTATATTGGGGATTTGGTATTTCAGGATGTGCCACTTGCGATGGCTTTTTCTATAAAAATAAAAATGTTATTGTTATAGGTGGTGGCGATACAGCAATGGAGGATGCAATTTACCTTACTCATTTTGCAAATAAGGTAACAATTGTGCATCGCAGGCAAGGTTTCCGTGCTTCAAAAATTATGCTTCAACGTGCAAAAAGCAATCCAAAAATCGATTTTATTTTGGATACAGTACTTGAGGAATACCTTGGAAAGGAAGAAAATAATATAAAAAGCCTTACAGGTGTTCGCCTTCGCAATGTAAAAACAAATGAAATAACTGAGATGCCAATTGATGGAGTATTCCTTGCGATTGGTCATTCACCAAATACAGATATTTTCAAGGGACTTATTGAACTTGATGAAAATGGCTATATTATTACAAAAGGCAAAAGTTCATACACAAATATCAATGGCATATTTGCTTGCGGTGATGTGCAAGATCATACTTATAGACAAGCAATTACAGCCGCGGGCTCAGGTTGTATGGCAGCAATTGATGCTGATAGATGGCTTAGCGATAATTCGTAATTATACGGCTATATATTCTATATTTTCAAGATTTTCTTTTGTATAATCCCGTTAATTTTGCTTGTTCAATTCTATGCTTAGTTATAAAGCTTTTATAATTGGATTGCGTGCCATCGAATTTTTCTGTATCTAATGCATAAAGCGTAAAAATATAATGATGGGTTCCACGTGGAGGGCAGGGACCGCCATAACCACGACGCCCAAAATCATTTGTTAGCTCGATTACTCCTGTAGGGAACTTTACATTTTGCTCAATTTTATTCATTGAAATCGGAATATTGAACACAATCCAATGAGTAAAAATCCCACCTGGCGCATCAGGGTCATCCATTACAAGTGCAAGAGATTTTGCATTTGCAGGCACTCCTTCCCAATGCAATGAGGGATTAATATTTATGCCATCACAAGTAAATTTTGAGGGAATTTCACCACCATCTTGAAAATCATCAGACATTAATACAAATTTTGCATTTTCTTTCATTTCCTCTCCTCCTTTATTATGTTTTATCTCACTTTTAGAATTGCAAGATATAAGTAAAGAAAAAAATAAAGTTAATAAACAAATTTGAAATTTTAAAATTTTCATTTTTTTAAAAAAATTTTATTGGATAAAAAAGAAAAATAAAATTATTATTTTTGTTTAGTTCCTACTACTATAAATCCATCCAGAATTATCCTTACAAGAATATGCAAACAACGAAAACACCAAAAAAAGTAAAATGAGAATAATTTTATTTTTCATAAGATCCTTAAATATTTAAAAATGCAAATTATGAAATAGAAATAAATTATCTATAGTTTTTAAAAAGTATAATAATTTTATTATAAAAAATACGTTTAAAATTACTTTATAGTAAATAAATTCAAGAATTACAATGGATATTCGAGAAATTAACGAAAAAATTGAAGCAGAAAGCCAAATAATTGTCTTATTGCAGAGAGAAATTAGCAAGGTTATAATTGGTCAGAAGCAAATGGTCGAGCGAATGCTCATTAGTTTGCTTGCAAATGGACATATACTGCTCGAAGGCGTACCAGGTCTTGCAAAGACTCTTGCTATAAAAACACTTGCAAGTGCAATAAATGCAAAATTTTCACGCATTCAATTTACACCTGATTTGCTACCCGCTGATTTAACGGGAACAATGATTTATAATCAACGTAAAGAAGAATTCACATTGCGATTAGGACCGATTTTTGCTAATTTTATATTAGCTGATGAAATTAACCGAGCTCCTGCGAAAGTGCAAAGTGCATTATTAGAGGCAATGCAGGAACGTCAGGTAACAATTGGCGATAATACATTGAAACTTGAAGAACCTTTTCTTGTGCTTGCAACTGAAAATCCAATCGAGCAAGAAGGGACATATCCATTGCCTGAGGCACAGGTCGATAGATTTATGATGAAAGTAATGATAAATTATCCACAACGTGAAGAAGAGCGCGAGATTATGCAAATCAATTTAGCAAAGAATTTTCCCGTGGCAAATCCTGTGATTGAACCATCTGATATTTTGAGGGCAAGGGATGCTGTAAAAGATGTATATATGGATGAAAAAATCGAGCGATATATTCTGGATATTGTATTTGCAACACGGAATCCTGAGGATTATAGATTAAGCAAAATAAAATCTTATATACGTTTTGGAGCCTCGCCTCGTGGTTCAATTTATCTTGCGGAGGCGGCAAAAGCACTTGCATTTATCAAAAGACGCGGTTATGTTGTTCCCGAGGATATACGAAATGTTTGCAATGATGTACTGCGCCATAGAATTGGATTAACTTATGAAGCGGAAGCTGAAAATATCACAA
>Ga0067045_1028544_pt1 | contig 31437 bp, 25 predicted proteins | sample TerdegcTABiofilm_FD_59184 | JGI IMG/M metagenome (GOLD analysis project Ga0067045, IMG submission 59184) | Combined Assembly of (Gp0054472, Gp0054536) Wastewater bioreactor microbial communities from Singapore -Terephthalate degrading...
ACTGTGGTACCTGGTATACTTCTAGTAATTATTTATAGCATCATTAACTGGATGATGTGCCGGAATTTGAATATTCAAGTTACACCTCCCTTTCCTTTTAGAAAACAATTAGTGAATTTAGGTAAGTCAACGTATCAAGGTTCTTTTGCGCTATTCATGCCTGTTATTGTTTTGGGTGGAATTTATGGTGGAATTTTTACTCCTACTGAATCAGCAGGAATTGCTGTTTTATATTGCATTATTGTTGGATTTTTTATCTATCGCACCCTTAATATTAAACAACTAATTGAAACTATGGTCAATTCCATTACTACTACTGGTGTTGTGGTATTGATGGTTTTCTTTGTAATGATATTAAGTCGTCTATTTATTATGATCAATTTGCCTCAAAGATTAGTGACAACCTTGACTAGCATTACTGATAATAAATATATATTATTACTTATGGTTAATCTTTTCTTGATTATATTAGGTATGTTAATGGATGATTTCAGTGCAACATTATTAGCAGCTCCATTGTTACTTCCTTTAATGGAATCCATTGGTATTCACCCAGTTCACTTTGCTGCAATTTTAGGCACTAATTTGGGATTGGGGAATGTTACCCCACCTACTGCTCCGATATTATATTTAGCCGGAAGAGTAGGGGAGAGTAAATTTGATGAAATAATAAAACCAGCTTTAATTTTTATGTTTTTTGGAGCAATTCCAATAGTGCTCTTAACTACTTATTTCCCCTTTCTTTCTTTGGCTCTACCCCATTGGATTATGCCAAGATTAGTTAGAATAGCCCCTTTAACAATTGGCGGATATTAATTGACTACAATAGATTAATTAATAAATTGAATAAAAAATTTTCTAAAATGAGAGGTGATTAATTTTGAATGAAAAAGACAAAAATGACAAAGCACAAAAAATAATTGATAGAGATAAAAAGGTTATTTCTCCCGCCTCTCGTATGCCCTATTACCCTTTTGTAATTAGAAAAGGAGAAGGAGCATTAATGGAAGATGTTAATGGCAATAAATATATTGATTTTCTTACTAGTGCAGCTGCTTTAAATACAGGACATTGCCATCCAAAAGTAGTTAATGCTATAAAAAAACAAGCCAGTCAATTTTTAAATTATACTTCTGCTTATATGTATTACGAAAATATGGTTGAATTAGCAGAGGAGTTAATCAGAATTACTCCTGGTTCTTTTGCGAAAAAAGTATCTTTTGGTCTCACTGGCTCTGACGCTAATGATGGTGCAATTAAACTTGCTAGAATTTTTACTAATAGAAAAAAGATTATAGCTTTTCTGCGTTCTTATCATGGTAGCACTTATGGAGCTCTAAGTTTATCAGCAATTAGTTTGAATATGCGAAGAAAATTGGGACCATGTTTACCAGAAATTTATCATATTCCTTTTCCAGATTGTTATCGTTGTTCTTTCAACCAGAAATTCCCTGATTGTAATTTATCCTGTCTGGAATATTTTAAAATGCTTATGGAAAACCTTATTCCACCAGAAGAAATTGCAGCTATTATTATAGAACCTATTCAAGGTGATGCTGGAATTATTATCCCTCCGGAATCATATCTACCTGCTTTAAAGAAAATATGTGAAAAATATGGAATATTGTTTATTGCTGAAGAAGTACAAACTGGTTTCGGAAGGAGTGGCAAGTGGTTTGCTATTGAGCATTGGAATGTAGAACCAGATATTATTTTATTAGGCAAAGGCATTGCTTCTGGTATGCCGTTAAGTGCGATTGTGGCAAGAAAGGAAATTATGGATTCTTGGGAAGCACCAGCCCATCTCTTTACCATGGGAGCTAATCCTGTAAGTTGTGCAGCAGGATTAGCAACCATTAAGGTAATAGATGAAGAAAATCTTATTGAGAAAGCACAAGAAATGGGGAATTATATTTTAGAAAAATGTAAGGAATTAAAAAGGGAACACGAAATAATTGGAGATGTCAGAGGGAAAGGACTCCTAATTGGAATAGATTTAGTTAAAGATAGAAAAACCAAAGTTAGGGCATCTAAAGAGGCGGCTAAGATTATATGGCAGTGCTGGAAAAAGGGTCTAATACTTACTTTTTTCAGTCAATCAGTTTTAAGAATTGCTCCGCCATTGATTATTAATAAAGACCAAGTTGATCAAGCAATAGATATTATTGATCAATCAATCAAAGAAGTTAGTCAAGGTTTGGTTTCTGATGAGATACTTGATGTAATTAAAGGTTGGTAGATTATTTTGATAAGTTTAACATTAATGTTTTAGATTCTTATTAACTTTTTAGTCAAATTTTTTGGAGTTAATCAAAATAGAAAATATGAATATTATTAACAATAAAATTATTACTGATTTAAAAAGGGCAAGAGAAATATTACATAAGGGAAAGTATTCTTTTGTGTTAATAAGGGAGGGTGAATTAATCAAATCATCCTATAAAAGAGGTGTTCTTCCTTTATTGGAGATTATTATGGAAGATGAAAAAATTTTGGATAGGGCAATTATTGCTGATAAAGTGATTGGCCGAGCCGCAGCTCTATTAGTGATTAACTATAAAGTAAGAGCGCTTTATGCTGATACAATCAGCCAAAGAGCTACAGAAATATTGGATAATTTTTCAATTTTTTATCAGTTTGGACAATGTGTTCCTTTTATTCAAAATCGAGACCAAAATGATCAATGTCCTTTAGAAAAGTTAACTTGTGATATTGATGACCCAAGTTTAGCCTTTGAACAAATTTTACATTTTTATCAACAGGTATTAAAAATAAATATTTAAATTCTTTCTATTTCTTATAAAATTATATTGTAACAAGAAATAGATTTTTAATAATCAACTCATACCCAATAAAGCAATATGTCTAAATGCTATAAACTTGGAATTTTCGCTATACTAAGCATTAGAATACCAGATACAACAATAATACAGGGACCCTCAAGGGGAACGATTATTCTGGAATATTTTGAGTATTGTTAATATTAATACCCAATATTATGTTACTTAAGGATGCTTTAAACATAAAATATAAATTAGTATAGCATAACTTTTGTGGGAGAATACCAGTATGAGATTGCCATACACTGCTGGCGCAGTGTTCGCAATGACATTGAAGTTTATTGCATTAGTATATAGTATGTAGTATATAGTTTATGTGGGAGTAATTGAGAGCAGTATGATTTATAGTTGGTAGTTTTTAGTTTATGGTTTTTGGTTTATAGTGCATAGTGAAATATTTTTTGGGTATAATTGTGGGCTATAATTCACACACCACGAAATATTATATACTAACGACTAAATACTAAACTAGCGACTAACAAAGTTATACGATATACATTATACTGATATACTGTTATAATTATATGAAGCAATTAAGGAATTGAAATGACTCGGTTGACTTTTTTAGGCACCAGAGCAGAAGTTGAAGAAAAAACTGAAGCACATTTTTATCATTCTTCTTTATTACTACAAGTCTTAAAACCTTATCCCTTTCGTCTTCTTATCGATTATGGTCGTATTCATGCTTTTGATCTAAGTATTCTAAAGCCTGATGCCCTACTTATTACTCATGCTCATCCTGACCATTATCTCTGGACATTGGAAGAAGTAAATTCGGCTGTTCCAGTATATCTGACTCAGGAAACACTTAATTATGGTTCCTATCTCCCTGTTAATCCCCAATTATTTATTCCTTATCAAACAATTTCTTTAGGTCCCTTAGAGATATTACCATATCGAGTGATTCATTCTATTCGTTGTCCTACAGTGGGATTTAAGATATGGCTACCAAATGATAAAATCTTAGTGTATAATCCAGATTTAGTAGATATAATTGCCAAAGAGAATATTTTACCGAAAGTTGATTATTATCTTGGTGATGGTTCAACTGTAAAAAGTAACTTGATAAGAAGAAAAGGCGAAATACTCCTCGGACACACCAGAATACCGACTCAGATTAACTGGTGTAAAAAGTTTGGAATCAAAAACATAATTTTTACACATATTGGCCAAGATACCATGAAGAGGGAAAATGATTTGGTCAAATCTTATCCAGAAATTATATTAGCCTATGATCTGATGAAAATGACTATTTCGTAGAGATGGTCTTGTACTGAAAAACATTACTTTGATTATCCTAATCAGCAATAATTATTTGTGGAGTATACCATGGAATTAAGAAAAGTTACGGAAAATACTTATTATATTCCGGGACCGACTAATCTTGGTCTTTTTGTGGAAGATAAAAAGGCTATCTTAATTGATAGCGGGAATGATGAATCGGCTGGTAGAAAAGTGTTACGACTTTTGGAAGAGAAAGGATGGAAATTAAGTAAAATTATTAATACTCATTCCAATGCTGACCATATTGGTGGTAATGCTTATTTACAGAAGAAGACTGGTTGCGATATTTTAGCTACTGCTTTAGAATCGATTTTTATTCAGGAACCATCCCTGGAACCTTGTTTCTTGTGGGGCGCCTTTCCCTTTAAAGCCTTGAGAAATAAATTTTTACAGGCTCAGGCTTCTAAAGTAACTCAACTAATCGATACCGAAGGAATTATTTACGATACTCCCTTGCAGGCTTTTCCTCTGGAAGGTCACTTTATTCAGATGATTGGAGTAAAAACACCTGATGAAGTATTATTTATTGCTGATAGTCTATTTTCGCCTGAGATAATTAGTAAATATGGCTTGACCGTAAAAAGTGATATTGAAAAAACTCTTGATACTTACTCTCTTTTAACAGGACTATCCGCAAAATTATTTGTTCCTGCTCATGCCCAGCCCACGGATGATATAAATAATTTGATTCGCATTAATCAAGAACAGATAGAGATAATTAATCAAAAAATTATAAATTATTGCGTGCAACCAGTCTCCAGAGAAAGAATATTACAGCTATTAGTCAATGATTATCAATTACCATTATCCAGTGTGCAGTTTGTCTTAACCCACATAACCATTTCAGCTCATTTGACTTATTTAAACGATAAGCAGTTGATAAAGCCAATCTTCAAAGAGGGCGAGATGTTATGGATAAGGAATGGCACAAATATTCAGGAAATAATAAAATAAAAAGAAATTTTTATCATAATTTGTAAAAATTTTTTAGCTCCATAGCCAGCAGTAGTCGTCCTCTAAACAAGAAGATAGAATAGTCAATACATTCCCTAATTTAAAGCAAAGAGTCCTATTGTATTGATTTTGTTCTTAGTTTAATCAGCCTTTTTTAAATCTTTTCTATTCTTTCTCTGCTCTCCTATCAATTTATAAGATTAATTTTATCAGTAGTTATTTAAGCTAAGGTTTAGGGAAAAAATGGCATATTGACTTGTTTTATAAAATAGAATTTTAATTATTTAAAAAAAGAAGATCAGAAGTATTTTTAAAATTTCTAAAAATAAAAAATTGATTTATGGTGTAAAATGAATATATAAAGTTTTAAAGTGAGGTAAAGAAGAATGATAAGAGAAAGTCAAATAAAAAATAGCATTACAAAGGGACTGTTCATTAAAACTGCCATAATTATTTTTTTGATGCTTATCTCTATATGTTATGTTTCTCTGGCTGCTACTGATATTCGTGAGGCAATTGTTAAGGTATATACAGTTAGCAATTACCCAGATTATTACAATCCCTGGAGTATGCAAGGACCACGAGCAAGTTCTGGTTCGGGGTGTATTATTGAAAATAATCTAATTTTAACCAATGCCCATGTGGTAAGTAATCAAACTTTTTTGCAGGTGCGAAAATATGGAGACACTCAACGTTACCGGGCAAAGGTGGTGGCTGTTTCCCATTTAACCGACTTAGCATTATTAACAGTTGAGGAACCGGAATTTTTTTCCGGGACACCAGCTCTAACTTTTGGTGAATTACCAGAAACACAACAAGAAGTCCTGGTTTATGGGTTTCCCATAGGTGGTGATACCTTAAGTATTACCAAAGGAGTAATTTCCCGTATTGAACATCAACCCTATGTTCACAGTTCTTCTCTCTTTTTAGCAGGACAAATTGATGCTGCTATTAATCCTGGCAATAGTGGAGGACCAGTATTAGTAGAGAATAAAATTGTGGGAGTAGTGATGCAGGGAATTCCCTCTGCTCAGAATATCGGTTATATGGTACCTATACCGGTCATTCGTCATTTCTTTACCGATTTAGAAGATGGTGTTCTGGATGGATATCCCAGTTTGGGCATAAGTATACAGGATATGGAGAATGAAGGTTTACGTAGATACTATCACATGGATAGGGAGATGAGTGGAGTTCTTATTAATCAGATTGTACCAGGTTCCCCAGCAGATGGTCCACTGAAAGTTGGCGATGTAGTGCTATTAGTTGAAGATTATACCATTGGTAATGATGGAACTGTGGAATTCCGTCCTAATGAGAGAACACACTTAAATTATGTGATTCACCAAAAACAGATTGGTGAAGATCTAAAATTAACTATTTTACGAGAGGGAGAAAAAAAAGAATTAACAGTTAACCTTTTCCGCTCACTAATCAAAGACCGTTTGGTACCTATGGAACAATACGAGAACCTTCCCACTTATTATATATTTGGTGGTTTAATATTCTGCCCCTTAACCAAAGATTTACTGAATATTTGGGGTTCACAATGGTATCAGTCTGCTCCTCGAGAACTGGTATGTTATCTCTTAAATAATATTCCGGAAAGAGAGGATCAGCAGGTGGTAGTTCTGTTAAAAACATTAGCAGCAGATGTGAATCAAGGTTATCAAAGTATTGGTAACTGGGTAGTGGATCGGGTCAATGGAGAAAAAATCTGGAATATGCGAGATTTAGTTGAAAAAATTGACCAGAGTGATAATCCATTCATTATTCTGGAGGATCGGTATAATAGAAAAGTCGTTATTGATAGGATTAAGGCTCTGGAAAGTCAGCAAGAAATTTTAGAAGTGTACCGAATATTAAATGACCGTTCAGATGACTTAATTCAAGACTAGCATTATAATGGTATTTCAAAAAAAATTTCTGAAAATTTTAAGGAGGAAAAGGTATGATTGATTTAAGAGTAAATTATATGGGTCTGAAATTGAAAAACCCTATTGTTATTGCTTCCTCTCCTTTAGGTGAAAAAATTGAGACCATAAGACTTTTAGAAGAAAATGGTGCAGCGGCCATAGTATTACCTTCTTTATTTGAAGAACAAGCAATGCAAAACGAGCTCAGCTATTCCTTATTATACGAAAAGGATGGTTATCGCAAATATCTTGATTATTATTTTGAAGTAGTACGAAACAAGTTAACTCCTGACAAATATATAAATTTTATTAAAGAGGCTAAAAGTAAAGTAAATATTCCTATAATCGGGAGTCTTAATGGAATTTCAGTTGGTGGCTGGATTAATAATGCTATAGCTATGGAAGAAGCCGGTGCTGACGCTTTAGAATTAAATATTTATTTTTTACCAACGGATCCCACGATGGATGGTCGTACAATTGAAGCACATTATCTGGAGCTGGTTAACAAGATTACAAGTAGTGTTGCTATACCAGTAGCAGTAAAAATTCACCCTTTTCTCAGTTCTATACCGAATATGAGTAGAGAACTAGTCAATGTTGGAGCCAGCGCCCTAGTATTTTTTAATCGCTTTTATCAGCCAGATATTAGTCTGGAAAAAATGAAAATCCAACCAATGATTAAGTTAAGTACCTCTGAAGAATTATTATTAAGAATAAGATGGACAGCAATTTTATTCAGTAAAATTGAAACAGATATAGCTATTACTGGAGGGGTGCATACTGCTGAGGATATACTGAAAAGTATTATGGCTGGTGCTAAGGTAGCCATGATTGCTTCTGCATTGTTAGAAAGAGGGGTTGATTATCTACAATCTTTATTAGTTGAGGTAGAAAAGTGGTTGGGAAATCATAAATATCTTTCATTACAAGAAATTAATGGTATCATGAGCCATAAAACCTCTTCTCAGGCAGCTCTTTTGGAGAGGGCAAATTACTTGAAAGTACTTGATTCTTACCACTAGAAATAATTCTAATAATAGTATAATCATATTTGTTAAAAGAAATTTGTATTATAGTAATTATGTTATTCACAACAATAATAGTATAAATCGCTTAGGGAAATGAAAAAAGATAGAGAATTAAATGAGATTATCAATAGTATAAAATATCAACTCAAAGCTATTATTCGGAAAATAAATATCAACTGTCAATACATAGATAGCGATGATCTATACCAGGAAATTTTATTGTATCTATGGCTAGAAAAAGAAAAAGGACAATTAAAAAATAAAAATGATAGTTACATCTTACAGGGTTGTTACTACTTTTTAAAAAATTATATCAGAAAAAATATTAAGACAGTAGCTGTTTCCAAACAACCTTATCCCTCTCGTGAAGAAATGAGTTATGGAATGAAAGAAGCAACAGAACTGGCCACTAAGTCTGATAATAAGTATTTCCTTGATGAGTATCTATACCTCGATGAGTTTAGCAAACAATTATCTATGAGAGAAAAAATATTACTTGATTTTCTGATAAAAGGGCTTACCAATCGTGAAATAGCAAAAAAGCTTGGTGTTTCACATGCTATGGTGGCTAAGATTCGTAAAAAGATAAAGCAGAAATACCAAGAACTTAACGAGTAAATTGCTAAAAAAATAAAAAAGATGGTTTCCAGAAAGCTATTTTTTTTACTTGTATAAATGTATTACTTTAAAATTAAAACTTTTTATAAAGAAATGGGGAGAAATATGGTATGTCAAAGATCACAAAAGAAATGATCTTACAGAGAGCTGAGGAATTAAAAATAAGGTTTGTACGACTTAAATTTACTGATATCATGGGGATTCCCAAGAATATTGAAGTACCTATAAGAGATCTGGAAAAAGCATTAGATGGAAACATTATGTTTGATGGTTCTTCGGTACAAGGGTTTTGTCGAATTGAAGAATCTGATATGTATCTGCAGCCTGATTTGGATACTTTTATGATAAATCCCTGGGAGGAAGAACAATATGTAGGTAGAATTATCTGTGATATTGTAAATCCAGATAAGACACCTTTTGAAGGTTGTGCCAGAACTAATTTGAAAAGGGTGTTAGCTAATTTAAATAAGACAGGATATACAGCAAATTTTGGACCAGAAATGGAATTTTATATTTTTGGGAAAGACGAACAAAATAAACCCACTACTAATACCAACGACCAGGCCAGTTATTTCGATCTTTCTCCAATAGATTTAGGCGAAGAACTACGCAGAGATATGGTTATTACTTTAGAAAAATTAGGGTTTGAAGTAGAAGCCTCTCATCATGAAGTAGGTCCTGGTCAGCATGAGATAGATTTTAGATATTCTGATGCCATTACCACAGCAGATCGAATTATGGTATTAAAATTGACCAGTAAGACCATTGCTATGTGGCATAATCTACATGTAACCTTTATGCCCAAACCGGTCTATGGAATCCCTGGCTCAGGAATGCACACCAATATTTCTCTTTTCAAAAATGGCCAGAATGCATTTTATGATCCTGATAGTAAATATGGCTTAAGCAAAGAAGCTCTTTATTTTATTGGAGGTATAATGAAACATGCCAAAGGGTTGGCTGCCATTACCAATCCTCTGGTAAACTCCTACAAACGTTTAACCTCCGGATATGAAGCTCCAGTTTATATAGCTTGGTCTCATCGTAATCGCAGTCCTTTAATTAGAATACCAATGGTAAGGGATAGTAATACTAGGATAGAATTTCGTTGTCCTGATCCTTCCTGTAATCCTTATCTGGCATTTGCAGTTATTCTTACTGCTGGAATGGATGGAATACAAAAGAAGATCATGCCTCCCGATCCTATTAACGAAAATATATATGCTATGGATGACTTAACATTGAAAAAATATGGTATTGAATGTTTACCGACCAATCTGAAGGAGGCTTTAGAAGAATTTAAGAAGGATAAAGTGTTGCATCAAGGACTTACCGAACATATTATCAGTAATTATCTAAGAGCAAAATATCAGGAGTGGGAAATGTATAGTCTCCAGGTACATCCGTGGGAATTAGAAAAATATTTAGCTAATTACTAAATCGGAATTGTATAATAAGTAAATATCAAAATTATAGGCAGGTTTATACTAAACATAATAGAGTAAAGCTTTGAACCTGCCTTTTTTTATTATTGAATTAATAAAAATATTTTTGATAAAGATTAGAAAAAAATCTACATTAGATATATAATAAATTAAAAATATTTATAGATAAATTAAAATATTGACACTTATGCAATACACATATGTTATGGGGTATATGTTATACTGGTATACTCTATAAAATTATAATTTTTTATGTGTGCAGTAACATCTATATGAGATTGCCACGTCGAGCTAAAGCTCGATTCGCAATGACAATAACGTTGATTGTTTTTGGTTTATAGTTTTTAGCTAAACTTTGTAGGCTATAATTGTTGGCTATGATTCACACAATACGTGCCACACAATACGAATTACAATAGTACATGGTATACTTTATACCGATATACAATATACAAACAGAAAGGGTTCTCAAGGGGGTTTCCCCCTTGATTATCCTGAGGAAAATTATACTCAAACTTATAAACCGTAGGATCCTAAAATAGAAATGTAACTAGTTTTTCCATATATAATTACAATATATTACTCATTATGCAATACTATATACAAAAATAGGGGTTTTAAGGGGAAGTTCCCCTTGACTATCCTGCATTAGTGTTTTAATCTTAAATCATAAGGTGAATATAGTTATGAAAATACAGATTAAATATATTAATGGGATTCGTTTTAGAAGGTTTATCATGACCTCTGCGCAGCGTATTACCCAAACTAAAGACCATCTCAATAATATTAATGTCTTTCCAGTTGCCGATGGAGATACTGGTACCAATTTAGCGATAACTATGAATAATATTGTTGAAGGAGTACAAGATTTTCGCCAGAGCTCTTTTGAATTAATGATTCAGCGTATAGCCAAATCTGCTCTGAGAGGAGCCAGAGGTAATTCTGGAGCAATTTTAGCTCAGTTTTTCCAGGGATTAGCTGAAGCAACTCATGGTATGCATCGCTTGACTACAGTGGCCTTTTCCCAGGCTGCGGTAAAGGCAGCAAAACAAGCAGCAATGGCTATTGCAGAGCCTTGTGAAGGTACCATTATTACGGTTATGAGAGATTGGGCTAATTATATTAACAAATTAGCTCATAAGACCCCTGATTTCGTAGAATTGTTTAAAAAATCACTCAAAAAAGCCAAAAATTCCTTATTAAAGACTCCTGAACAATTGGCTATTTTAAAACAAGCTGGTGTAGTAGATGCTGGAGCTGAAGGATTTGTCAATTTATTGGAAGGTATTGTTGATTTTATTGAATATGGTCGCTTAAGAATAATAAAAAGTCAAGAAAGCTCCTTATTGAGTGAGAAAGAAGAACCGATTCTTCCATCTCTGGAAAAAACCAAATTTCGTTATTGTACCGAATGTCTATTAGAGGGAAGTAATTTAAACAGAAAGCTAATTAGAGAATTATTATCTGCTTTAGGAGATTCTCAGGTAATAGCTGGATCTGAGGAGCAATTAAAAATTCATCTTCATACTAATCAGCCGGAAATAGTTTTTTCAACTATCAGCTCTTTTGGTACTATTGCGGAAACCAAAATAGATGATATGTGGGAGCAAACAGAGCATATTAGGGAGAGAATAAGGTTACCAAGGATTGCTTTGGTCACTGATTCAACCTGTGATTTACCGGATGAATTAATAGAAAAATATAATATTAGTATAGTTCCCATTGCTGTTCAGGTTAATGAACAGAGTTTTTTAGATCGGATAAATATTTCTACCAAGGAGGTAGTAAATCTTCTGGAAAAACCAGGACAACATGTTACGACCTCTCAACCTCCATATCAATATTTTGATGATATTTATCAAAAACTTGGAGAAGAGAATGAGGCAATTATATCTATCCATATTTCTGGTAAGTTAAGCGGGACTTACCAAGCTGCTTGCATAGCCAGTAAAAAAAATGAGTATCATGATAAGATTCAAGTGATTGATGCTCGGACTAGTTCTGTAGGTTTGGGATTAATAGTATTAGAGGCTGCTCGTTTGATTGAAGAAAGGGTTCCCCTAAATCAGTTGCTAGAACGATTAAATCATTACATCCAGCATTGTAAGATATTTGTCAGTATTCCTACCTTAAAATATTTAATTAGAAGTGGACGATTAGATAGAATAAAGGGATTCATTGGTTCTATGATGCGATTAAAACCGGTAATTACCTTGAATCAGGAGGGAGCTTTTGAAGAAGCAGCTAAAGTTGTTGGTCTGCATCGTTTATGGGATAAGACTTTAGAATTAGCCTGTCAATTTGCTTTAACAGAAAAGGAACCTTGTTTTGCCATTGCTCACATTCAGGATATTAATTTAGCAAATTGGTATCAGAAGCAATTAAAGAATCGTTTCCCTCAGTCCGAGATTTATATTGCAGAGGGATCTCCCGCTCTTAGTGTGCATATAGGTAGAGGAGGCACTGCTATAGCAGTGATGGGTAAGTAAGTAACTTTTTATACTTTGAATTTAGAACCCTTTTTATTTTATGGTGAACGACATTGAAGATTGGTTGTTATCATTTAGTTTCCAGTATCATGGAGAAACAAGATATTGATTCTACCCTCCAGCCTTTTTTGACTTCAATTGAAAAATTATTAGGAGAAAAATTGTTCACTATTAACCCATCAGAAATAAAAAAAGGAGATATCTTTCCAGTTATTCTAATCAAATCTGGTGGAGTAGAAGAAAAATTTAAACGGATTTATCAACAATTTCCTCCTCCTTATATATTATTGACTAGTTGTTGGTATAATTCTTTACCTGCTGCTTTGGAGATTAAAACCTATTTACAAAGAAGAGGAGAAAAGGTAGAGATTTTACATGGCTCGGCAGAATGGATTGCCCAAAGGTTGAAAGTGATAAAAAAAGTATGGGAAACAAAAAAAATTTGTCATTCATATCGTGTTGGTGTTTTAGGTGAACCATCTGAGTGGTTGATAGCCAGTGGGTCAAACTATAATGACATCAGAAAAAGATTTGGGATCAAAGTGTATGATATTCCTTTAGAAGAGATGGTTAGACACATCGATCAAATCAAAGAAGAAGATATCCCTGTTCATATAATCTCGATTGAGGAATTTAATCAAGATATAATTAAACAATCCCTGCGCATATATCAAGGTTTAAAAAATTTAATGACAGAATATAATTTTAATGCCATTACCGTTCGCTGTTTTGAATTAATAGAATTTTATAAGAATACAGCTTGTTTGGCCCTGTCTTTATTGAATCGAGAAAGTTTACTTGCTGGATGTGAAGGTGATTTACCGGCATTGATTTCTATGATTATTCTTTATCAGTTAACTGGTGAACCGGTTTTTATGGCTAATCCTATATGTATTGATGAGAAAAATAATGAAATAATCTTTGCTCATTGTACTATCCCCCTTAACATGTGTGAAAGTTTTAAGTGGAAAAATCATTTTGAATCGGGGCTGGGTATTGCTGTTAGCGGTAAAGTTCAAAAGGGTCCAGTTACCATTTTTAAGTTGGATGGAAATGTAGAAAGATATTTTATAGCAGAAGGAAAATTGATAAGTAATTTAGAATCACCAGATATGTGTCGGACCCAATTGAAGATACGACTTAAAGAACCGGTTACGGAATTTTTAGATAAATCAATTGCCAACCACCATATTATAGGTAAGGGATGGCATAGTATACTTCTGGAAAAGTTCTTAATGACATAATTTAATGTGACATTTAAGGCGGAATACTGCAATGAGATTACCACGCACTGCTGGTGCAATGCTCGCAATGACTCTGAAGTTTATATTGCATTAGTATATAGTATATAGTTTATGTGGGAGTAATTGAGAGCAGTATGGTTTATAGTTTATTGTTTTTAGTTTATTGTTTTTGGTTCATGGTTTTTAGTTTTTAGGAGAATATTTTTCGATATGATTATTTTTTATTAATGTAATCCATATGCATAACGCAATATACACAAAGCACCACTAAATACCAAATACTAACGACTAACGACCAATTTGTCATTGCGAGGAGCGCAGCGACGAAGCAATCTCATTCACTTATACCCGATATAATTAAAATCAGAAACTAATGGTGTGAATTTATACTAAATACCAACGACTAACGACAAACGAGTATCTACGATATACTGGTACTATAAAAAATTGGTTTCCAGGGTAATGTTCCCCTGAAATACCTTAATAGTATAGTCAAGAGAGGATTATGATTTTGAAAATAGGGATTATCTCAGATATTCATAGTAATGCTGAAGCATTAAGGGTAGTACTTAATGAACTAAAAGATATGGAGCAAATTTATTGTTTAGGGGATATTATTGGGTATGGAGCTGATCCAGAGTACTGTATTGAAAAATTAAAAGAAATAGATTGTTTATGTATTAAAGGAAATCATGAGGGTGCCCTAACCGGAGAATTAGATTTATATTATTTTAATGTGGTTGCAAGACAAGCTCTTCTATGGACTAAAAAAAAATTAAGTGAGAAAAATTATAATTATCTTAATAGTTTAGGTAAAAGAATAGACATAGCAAAAAATATTTTGGGAGTACATGGTAGTCCTCGCCAACCTCTATGGGAATATATTCTAGACAAACAAACTGCCGAAGAAATCTTCCATGAGTTTAATTTTAAAGTGTATTTTGTGGCACACAGCCATATAGCTGGATTTTTTACTTGTCATAAGAAAAATAAAATAGTTCGTTATTTTGAAGCCAGTACAGGGGCTGAATTTATCTTGGAAGATAATTATAGCTATATTATAAATTGTGGCAGTGTTGGCCAACCCCGAGATGGCAATCCACAGGCGAGTTTTGTACTTTTTGATTCCGAAAAAAATATCGTTTGTATCAGACGAATAAGTTATCCTATTAGCAAGGCACAAGATAAGATACTCAAAGCTAATCTTCCCCAATTTTTAGCTGAACGTTTAGCTATAGGAATTTAAAAAGATGAAGGTGTGATGATAATGTCTCAAGAAGCACTATTTTATAATAAATTAGAAGGAGGCAAAGTAAAATGCCTGCTTTGCGCTCATTGCTGTGAAATTTCATCTGGTCAAAGGGGGATATGTCGGGTCAGAGAAAATCAGAATGGCGTTTTATATAGTTTGAATTATCGTCGATTAATTGCTGCGCACATAGACCCAATTGAAAAAAAGCCCTTATTTCATTTTTACCCAGGCTCCCAATCCTACTCTATTGCGGCAATGGGTTGTAATTTCCATTGTTTACATTGTCAGAACTGGTCTATTTCTCAGGTGAGAGGAGATATTATTGCAGGAGAGATTGTTTCTCCTGAGAAGATAGTGCAAAATGCTTTAGATAGCCACTGTTTATCCATTTCTTATACTTATACTGAACCTACTGTTTATTTTGAAACCGCTTTAGAAGTTTCCATCCTTGCTCGACAAAGAGGATTAAAGAATATTTTTGTTACCAACGGTTATATTAATTCAGAGCCTCTTAATTATATTTCCCCCTATCTAGATGCAGCTAATATTGATTTAAAAGCAATGAGTGATAAGTTTTACCGCCAAGTTTGTGGTGCTAAGTTAAAACCAGTTTTAAAACGGATTAAACAATACTACGAAATGGGAATCTGGATTGAAATAACCACTCTGATTATCCCAGGATATAATGATCAAGAGGAGGAATTAGAAAAGATTGCCGAATTTATAGCCCATATTGATAAAGACATACCATGGCATGTTACTGCTTTTTATCCCACCTATAAGTTGTATGAAGCCATTCCAACTCCCTTATCTACTTTAAAGCGGGCATATCAGGTTGGTCGAGAAAAGGGTTTATCATATGTATATCAGGGTAACATAGGACAAGGAGAAAATACTACTTGTCCGTCTTGTGGTAAGACGATAATTTATCGAAAATATTTTTCCTCAGATAATAAGATTAAAGATAACCAATGTCCTTTCTGTGGGGCAATAATTAAGGGAGTAGGAATGTCTGGATCAGGCTAATTTTTTTAATTTATTTCAGTTGAAAAGCTACCGGAATTAATAACCAGCTCTTTTGGTTACTCCCCTGAAATTTTGCTGGAGTAAATTTCCAGGTAAAGATAGACTCAATTGCAGCCTGGTCAAAAGCTCGATAACCAGAAGAAGTATCTATTAACACTTCTATGACATTACCTTCTTTGTCAATCAATACTTTTAATTGCACTCTCCCTTCAATATTCCTTTTTCTTAAATTATCAGGATATTCTGGTAGACGATAGGAAATAATTTTGGGTAAAATGATCTTATTATCTACCAGGTTAAGATTTGTGAAATCAAGCACCAAATCTTGCTCAACCGAATTTTCCCCTGTTTCCTCTTGTGATGCAGAGTTCTTTGGACTAAAGATTATACCACTATCCTCTTGATCGAAGCTTAGTTGATTATTTTCAATTATTGGGCTTTTTTCAAAGCTCTTTGCTGGTTTATTTTCTATTACTATTGATTCTATATTCTTATTTTCTGATAAGGTGTTATCATCTGGTGGCTTAAAACGGTCTTTATCTTGAATATTACTTCCTTCCTCCTGATGTTTTAACTCTTTATCTGGGAAAAGAACTTCTTCATTATCCCTGATTTGAGTATGTAATATATAATCATCAATTTTATACATCAGGATTTCTTGATTATTTCCCTTGTGGGATTTAGTTTGTCTGATGTTTTCTTTCTCATGGGCAAGAGACTGGGAAGAGATATATTGCTCAATTAAATATTCCTGAGTGTATTCTTCAATATTATGGGAGGAAAAAGAATCAGAAATAAAATATTCTATTTGGGTTACCAGAATAAATTCTTTTTTTTCGACTTGATATTTCCACCTTTTGGGTATATCAGAAAAGAGATTAAGTATCCCGTAGTGCACCAAAAAGGAAATAATTAAGGCTAACATGAATCTTTTATTATTCATCTTGTCCATATAGTTCGGAGAAAAAAAGGGATAGATTAGTTAAGTATAAACTATCCCTTTTCTTCTTATTTTAGAAATTAGTGTTTATGCCCAGTAAATATGTTCTACCCGGGATCGGATATCCGCTGACCAATTCCGGTTTTTGGTCAAATAAATTCTTAATAGAGAAACTTAAATTAATTTTTCGGTTTTTTTCTTTATTTATGGTAAAATCATTGGCCATGTTAGTGTCAAAGAGATAATAATTATCAAGATGATCTGGTCTTCCCGCTACTATGTATCCTGTTAAATTGACAGTAAAATCATCCTTATTTTTCCCCCATTGATTAAAATAAGTTAAACCGAGTCCATATTTATGTTTGGGCTTTAATTGATTACCTGTATCGAGGTCTAAAGCATTTAGATAAGTATAGTTTAGATTAGTGGTGAAATGTTTTTGGAAATCTTTTTTTAGGATAACTTCAATACCTTCCACTTGTGCTGAACCGATATTGGTAGGACGCCAGACTCCTGCAGAATCGGGAGCCCAATTGATTAAATCCTTAACCTTTTTCTGAAAGATATTTAGCTCAGCCTGAATATCTCTTTGTTCACTGATAAAGGTTAGTCCTGCTTCATAAGCCCAGGCAGTTTCCGGTAATAGATTGGGATTTCCTCCTACATAACCATCTTCTGGCCAGTAAAGATCATTATAGGTGGGCGCTCGATAAGCGCGTCCCACTGAGGCTTTTATACTAAGCGCATCTTGTAAGCGATAAGCAATGCCTATTCGCGGATTGAATTGTCCACCAAAGACCTGGTGATAATCATAACGGAGCCCAGCTGTTATACTTAGCTTTTCTAATTCTGCCGGTTGCCAGACATCCTGAATAAATACTGCTCCGTTTAGATCAGCCTGGTTTCCGATATCGGTACTAGTTATCCAATGATGCTTAATCTCTCCACCCCAGGTTAGAGTATGGTCACTTTCTTCTATATTGTCATCATGAAAACTGAAATTATAATGGGTACTATCAAAAGATAACCCAGTGGTATGGGTTTTATGTATACTGGCACTGGTGTATCCCCATTCATCCGGATTATCATAAACAAGACGGTGAAAATCATACCAGGCCATTAAATTGATATCCTTATCTTCCTCTCTTTTCTTCCATTTTAGATTCAGGTTGAAATTTCGGTCATTTTGTTGGGCTTGAGGAGAAGGAAAATCAAGAGAGCCTGGTATTCCTCTTTGATAATCTTGGTAACGAATGGTGAAATCCAGGTTAGTTTGTAGGTCTATTTCTTGGGATATTTTTCCCAGCAAAGATATTTTTTCTAACTGACTGTTTTCCCGATCGCCTTCAGATTGGTAATATTCCCCAATCAAGAGATAACCGAGATTGTTGCCTTTATTCTGGTAAGAAATCTGATATTTTTGAGTATGATTGCTGCCATAGTAAATTCCTAAGGTTTCTTTTTCCTCTTTTGCTACACTTTTGGTTATGATATTGATTACGCCCCCTAAAGCATTGGCTCCATAGAGTGCAGAAGCTGGACCCCGAAAAATTTCAATCTTTTCTATACTTTTTGCTGGAATTAATCCTAAATCTATTTTACCGGTTTGGGGATCGTTAACAACCTGCCCGTCTATCATGATCAAGACCTGTTCTGGGGAAGAACCTCTTATACTAACTGCTTTGATGTCTCCTGGTGATCCATAATCAATAATTTCCATTCCCGCAATGTTGTTAATAATTCCAGCGACATTTTCTGATTGGGATACGATAATCTCTTCTTCTGTTATTATTGTTACACTGGCTACTGACTCCCGTAATAATTGGGGATATTTTGAAGCAATAACAACTATCTCCTCCCATATTACCAGAGGTTCTGGAAGCTGTTCAGCAATAATGTTTCCCCCCATAAGGGATGTAGAAATAAAGATGATTAGTAAGAAAATAATTATTGAATAAAATTTTTGGAACATGATAACCTTCTCCTTTTTATATAATTTTTTCTTTTGGAAATGTATCAAAATAATCTTTTTCCTGCTTGCTATTTACTAGTAATAAAAAAAGCTGCCTCCAATTTTTAAAGAAGGCAGCTTGATTGACTTACCAAGAAGTCTAATTATTCCTGCTCATCCTCTATGTCGGAGGTTTTCCAAGCAGACAATTAGTGGCAAGTCTTCTGGCTTCCAGCCCCTTATGATATTATCCTTCCCACCTGCTGGGCAGTGAATAATATCGGGATTATGCTGGTTACAGATGCGACAACAGCAACGGCTTTGCACCGTTTTCCTTTTTAATCATTTCTGAACCATAATTGCAAATTGCTTAAGCACTATTCAATTTTCAACTATCTTTATTCTAATATATTTTTACTTATTCCATTTGTCAAGGATTTTTTATCCTAAAGACTACATAAAAATTATACAACTTGTTTAGCTTAATCTTTATAGTTGAATTATTCAATAAGGCCAAAGAAGAATTTACAGTTTTATAAATTATGTAACTATAACAACATTTTAAGTAACGGATTAAGCTAATACTACAATGGGGATTCCATGGTAATTATCTACATAAGCATTCACATCAAAAACTTCTCTAATATTTCTGGTGTTAATTACCTTGCTATCTCCTTCTGAAAAGATCTTTCCATCTTTGAGCAAAATAAATTTATCTGAGAATCTCAAGGTTAGGTTTAAATCATGCATTACTACGATAGAGGAAATATTTTGAGTTTTAGAAATATTTCTAATAATTTTCATTACTTCTATCTGATTTTTTAAGTCGAGATTGTTGGCCGGTTCATCTAATAAAAGAACTTTAGGTTCCTGAACCAGTGCTCGGGCAATAATTACTTTTTGCAATTCCCCACCACTTAACTCATTGGTAGGGCGTAAGGCATATTTTTCTAATTGCATTAACTTTAAAATGTTACTGGTAATTTCTAAATCTTTTTTAGAAGCATCCCATTTAATATAGGGTTTTCTGCCCAAAAGAACTGTATCAAAAACGGTCAGATAATTACTAATAGTATTTTGAGGAACGTAAGCCATTTTTTGGGCAATCTCCACATTATTCAATTGTTGTATAGCAAAGTGATCAATTAACACTGTTCCTTTCAGTGGTGTTAATATCTTATTAATACATTTTAAGAGAGTCGATTTCCCGGCTCCATTTATTCCCAGAATAGAAACCACTTCTCCTTTATCTACCTTAAATTTTACATTTTTTAAGACCATTTTGCTCGGGTAGGAAAATTCAATTCCATTTACAGAAAGAATCATTGCTCATCCCCCTTATACTTCTATATTAAATTCCCCTTTTTATATTCCATACCTATTCCTTATCTATTCTATCACTTGTACCTTTTAATGAGCAAAAAAAGAAAGACAGGAGCTCCCATAAAAGAGGTTAATATACCTACTGGTAAAACAAGAGGTGACATTATGGTCCGGGCAACAGTATCCGAAATCAGTAATAATAATGCTCCCATTAGAGCTGAAATAGGAATAACAAAACGATAATCTTCACCAATTAATATTCTGGTTAGATGAGGGCATATTAACCCCACAAAACCAATAATACCTAAAAAGGCGACATTGACTGAGACAAGCAGGGAGGCCAATAGCATTGCCAATACTCTGATTTTCTCGGTATTGACTCCCAATGATTTGGCGCTTTCTTCACCACTGGCCAATGCGTTATAGTCCCATCGTTTATAAACAAAATAGGTTACCGATAAAGTCATAAGAACTGCCATAATACCGATTTCTAACCAATTTGGTCTTCCCAAATCTCCAAAAGTCCAGTATACCATTGCTGCTAATTGTAGGTCATTGGCAAAATATTGCAGGACCATTGTTCCAGCAGTAAATAGAGAACTCATAGCCACTCCAGCCAGGATTATAGCCTCTGGAGCAAAATTTTTCAATTTAGCCAGTAACAGAATAATAAAAACAGCCAATAAAGAACCTAAAAAGGCAAAAACGGTCACTAAGTAAGGGCTATTAATAAATATTTTTCCAGTACTTTCTGCTCCTCCTATACCGAATAGAATAATAGCAGAAGCAGCTCCAAACATTGCTCCATGTGATACACCTATAGTATAAGGTGAGGCCAGGGGGTTTTTTAAAACACACTGCATTACGGCTCCAGACACTGCTAGGGCAATACCAGCAAGTATAGCAGCTAAAATTCTAGGGAGACGAATACTCCAGATAATTAATCTTGCCGTGCCTTCTCCCTGGCTTGTTAAAGCTTGATAAATCTGACTCAAAGTAAGTGGATATCCTCCTATGGAGAGAGAGATTAGACTAAATATGACAAGAAGGATTATTAACACAATCCCCATAGTTATTTTTTTTCTATTCAATTGAATATATTTTTGTACTATATTGTTTTTCAAATTTTGCTCAATTTTAAATAAAATTATCCTAATTTTGGAATACCTTAAATCTTTCTGTTATTTTATAATAGGCATCTTCTCCACTATCTCCGTAAAATTTCTTAAAGACTTCCACTCCTTTTTGGTTAATATCTATATCTGCGAATACCTCTGGGAATATTTTTTTCCCGATATAATAAGCATCCACTATAGCGTTTTCCTTGTTATAAGAATACCAGCAATAAGGTAAAATATAATACACTTTATTCTCTACTACTGCCTTAAGTTCTTTAAAGGGGCTGGTTTGTAATTCATTTTCTATTATGCTTAAAGAAACAGGGGAGATAAATATTACATCTGGATTCCAGCCTACCAGAGCTTCTTTATCAATATTAACTCCTGTGCTCATATCAGATAAAACAGAGGCAACGTTCGGTATATTGATCCAATTAAAGGGAGGCCATTGAGGGTCAGTGGCAGTCATTCCATGAGAACCGTAAAAAGCTCGACCAGCAATGTAGGCCATTAATTTTTGATCTTCAGGAATATTTATAGTCCGTTCAGTTAAATCTTTTTTATAATTTTCTATGATACTGATTAATTCTTCTGCTCGTTCTTTATTACTTAAAACAGCACCGATAACCCTGAGAGATTGATAGAACATCTCATCTTGTTTTGGTGCGCCAATAGGATTTGTATATACTGTAATAACTGGTATGCCAGTCTTGCTTTGCAGATCTTCCACTTTTTGGGTCTCACTTGCTCCCATAAAGATGACATCTGGATCTAATTTAATAATCAACTCATGATTAAATCCGCTTCCTCCTATACCTATGTTTACTACTGGCAAATTGTACAATTCTGGGAAAGCCAGCATATAGGGAAGATCTGAACCCTGGGGAGCTCCCTTTTCGTCTGTTTCAGCCTTCTCGCGATATTCAATACCCACAATCCTATCAGCTACATTAAAAGAAAGTACTTCTCTCAGCGAACAGCCTACTGCTAGAATTCGGTTAATCTTCTGAGGTACCTGTACTTCTCTTCCCAAGATGTCATTTATTGGTGTTTTTTCCTCAAAAGCCCAGCAATAAGTAATAAAAAAAGAAAAACATAATAAAATTCCAAAAACAAGCAACAATCTTTGGCGATTAGACATAAAAACCTCCCTATATGATTTTATGATTTATAATCGTGTTACTTTTTTTATAATTGTAACACTATTTTATAATAAAACAAGTCTTTATAATATTTTTTAATAATTTTTGAAGAAGAATAATCACTTACTTATTAAAATAGACTATAGTTTATTATTTATTGGGGCAGAAGAGATAAATTATCGGAATATTAACTGGGATAATTTACTTCTCTTTATTTCAACTGCCTGATAGGGACATAACTCTTGGCAACAGAAGCAGCGAATACAAAGAGAAAGATCAACATATGGTCTATTATTAATCATTTCTATACAATGGGCAGGACAATTTTTAGCACATAAACCACACCCAACACATTTTTGGTGTATGAAATCAGGCTTAGGACGTAGTATTTTATAGAAGAAGGCATCTAAGCGAGGAGGAAGTGGTATGGGAATATGCCTGCTACGGGATGTAAGTGGAGTTTTAAAAGAGATTGGCTTTAATTCTTCTATCTTTATTCCCCTGATATCAAGTTCCTGGATACTTTTTGGTATCAATCCCCTTTCTATAGCCTTTTGTAAAGTAAATATTCGTTTATAATCAAGACCAATTAGATAACAGCAGGCTAAATCGAGAGCGTGAGGGTTAGATGAGGCAGCCAGAAGACCAACCTGTTTAGGTTCACCAGCTGATGGCCCTGCTCCTTCCATAGCTATTACTGCATCCATAATAGATATTTGAGGTTTTACAAATTCGGTAATATCAACCAGCATATCAGAAAAATTCCTGACCTCGCCCATTCTTAAATGATAATCAGCCTTTAAAAGTCCTGGTATGCAACCAAAAAGATTTTTTACCGCACCAGTATAGATGGTAAAACCGTGTGTTTTTAACTTGGCTATGGAAATGACTACATCAACTTCTTTAACGATCTGGGCTAAAATAATTTTTTTGAGGATTTTTCCTTCTGGATTAGCAAATTCCTGTTGTTTAAGATTCCAATTTAGCTGAGCACCAGTTCTAATTGCTACATCTTCCATGCCTGTTTCCCGGTAAATACCTTTTAACCAGGATTCAGTGAAAGGTCCGCCTGGACTATCAGCTATGATAGCTTTTGCCCCAAGATTATGGATTTGTTTGATAATGGCCTCTACTAAGTTGGGATGAGTGGTGACAGCTGCTTCTGGAGGTTTTTTCATCAATAGATTTACTTTTAACAACACTTTCTGTCCTGGCTGAATATATCGGTCTAGACCACCTAACTCGGTAAATAATTGTTGAGTTGCTCTGTCTATTTCATTTTTTTCATATAATTTACAGGGTATAAAAACAACTTTTCTATCTTGCATAATTGTAAATATTTCAACTTTCTGTTTTTTTAGCCCTTTCATTATAACAAAATTTTGCTAAAATAAGTAGTAAATTAAAGTAGGTTACAATAAAGATACTATTTGCTAAATTAAAATATTTTTAGTTATTATTATGAAAGGTATTTTTATTTTGTTGGTAAAGAAGACTAACTGAAGTTAAGGATTTAATAAATCAAAATTATCGATAAAGGAGTTTCTTATGCCATTTGGATATAATGGTAAGATTTTAAGAATTAACCTGGATACGAAAAGTTATTTTATTGAGCAGCCTGATGAGATTTTTTATCGTACCTACTGGGGGGGTAGAGGATTTGGTCTGTACTATATGTTAAAAGAAATGAAACCAGGAATTGATCCCTTTTCCAGAGATAACTTACTTATTTTTGCTACTAGTGTAATTCTGGGAAATTCTGCTCCAGCAATACCCCGCTACACCGTTTGTGCCAAATCTCCCTTAACTGAGGCAGAGGGAGAATCAGAAGCAGGTGGTTATTGGGGTCCGGAATTAAAAAAAGCTGGTTTTGATGCCATAGTTATAAGAGGTATTGCTGAGCAACCCTGTTATCTTTGGATCAAAGACGGACAGGTAGAATTTAGAGATGCCAATCCTCTTTGGGGTAAAGAAACTTATCAGGTAGACCAGATAATCAGGGAAGAATTAGGTGATAAGAACATTAGAATAGCTCAGATTGGTCTGGCTGGAGAGAATCAGGTTTTATATGCCAATATTGTCAATGAATTGACCCATTTTAATGGTAGAAACGGATTAGGTGCGGTGATGGGTTCTAAAAGGCTTAAAGCTATTGCTGTAAAAGGTGGCAATAATGTTCCCTTATATGATAAAAAGAGAGTAAAAGAAATTGCTGGGAATATTGCCCGAAGAGTTATGGAAAATCCTTTAAGTAGGGCTTTACGGGAATATGGTACTCCAGCAACAGTGAGAGGATTTTATGAATCAGGTTCACTTCCCTCTTTGAATTGGACTACCGGTTATTTTAAGGGTGGAGAAAATCTTACTGCTGAAGTGTATAATAAAACAATACTTAAAGGTAGGGAAGGTTGTTATGCTTGTCCCATTCGTTGTAAAAGAGTGGTGGAAGTTAATGAGGAACAATTTCCTATAAATCCAATCTATGGAGGACCAGAATATGAAACCATTGTTGCCCTTGGTTCTATTTGTGGCATAGATGATTTAAAGTATGTGGCTAAAGCAAATGAACTATGTAATAAATGGGGTATAGATACCATCTCAGCCGGCATGACTATAGCCTTTGCTATGCAGTGTTTTGAAGAAGGAATTTTAAGCAGAGAAGATACAGATGGTATAGATTTACATTTTGGTAATAAAGAAGCTATATTAATTATGATTGAACAGATTGCTAAAAAAGAGGGATTTGGTAAGATATTAGCACAAGGTTCACGGAGATTATCCCATATAATTGGTCGGGGTTCGGATAAATTTTTAAAAGAGGTAAAAGGACAAGAAATTGCTATGCACGATCCCAGAGTGAAAGCCAGTTTGGCCCTTCAATTTGCCTTTTCTGATTATGGAGCAGATCATATGAAAGCACCGCATGATATTTTCTTTACCAGTAATAGTTCTCCCGGTTTAAAGGAAATGAGTGGTCTAGGAATTTTAAAACCAGTAGAGGCAACAGATTTAAGCTACCGTAAAGTAGTTTTGTTTAAGATTCTGGATATTTATTGGACTATCTTTGATGTTTTGGGAGTATGTGATTTTGGTTATGTACCTAGAAGTTTAGGTACTATGGATGAATTACTGAATATTATTCGTGCTACTACTGGCTGGAATACCACCTGGTACGAACTGATGAAATTGGGAGAAAGAACCATCAATATGGCCAGAATATTTAATATTAGAGAAGGGTTTACTGCAGATGATGATACCATACCAGAAATATTCTTTACTAATTTCCCTGAAGGACCCCTGAAAGACCAGGGCGCATTAAGGAGAAAGGATTTTGCAGAAGCCAAAAAATTACGCTATGAATTAATGGGTTGGGATAGTAAAGGAAGACCAGGTAGGGGTAAACTAATTGAATTGGATTTAGACTGGTTGGTAGAGAATCTGGTCTAATAATGACCATAATAATGATCGTAATAAGAAAATATTGTGAAATATTCCTTGAAGTTCACTTACCTGGGAATAATCTTTACTTTCCCAGGTAAGTGAACTTATATTACCTTTTTATAAGTTTAGAACTTTTTCTGATTGCTATTTTTTTACTTAGACATCATGCATTGAGCCAGATTTTGAGCAAAGGTCTCCACATCTTTTTCTAACAATGAGCTAAATTGGGCATAACAATCAGAGACTTTATTTAAATCGCCCATGAAATAGGCTTTCACTAAGTTATCCCAGATAGAAGCCTGTTGAATTTTTAATAAACCCTCATTAATAATAGGTAGGATGCCTTTTGGATCACCCTTTTGAACGTAGAAAACATATTCTTCTTCAGTATTAATGGTACCGACTATTTTAATGGGATTAGCTTTTACAAAAGCTTCGGCAGCAGGAGAGTCAGCAACGAAGACCTCGATTCTCTTATTTACCAGGTCCATGATTCCCAGATCGTTTGTTTCGTATAGTTCTAAGGATTTAATATTTACCCCCTTTTGCACCAGATTTTCCTCCAACCAATCGGCTTGAGTTGTGCCTCTCTGAGCACCGACAGTATATCCTCCTGTTAGGGCAGTTATAATATTTAATTCTGAGTCCTCGCGAACCATTACTCCCTGATTTCCAGTCCAATAAGTATTTGAAGCATCAACAACTTGTAATCTTTCTTGGGTTAAAGACATACCAGCAGCAAGTAAATCTACCTTACCTGATTGCAGGGCTGGAATAAGAGAATCGAAACCAATATCAAGTATTTCCACTTCATAACCCTGAATTCTGGCGATTATTTTCATTAAGTCCATATCAAATCCTACAAAATTATTGTTGGCATCCACCCATTCAAAGGGTGGCCAGTCAGCTGAAGTTCCTACAATAAGTTTAGCAGGAGCAGCCGATGAAGATAGAATATTAATTGCAACCAAGAGAACCACGATAAACAATGTACTGATCATTTTTTTAGTTAATTGTTTCATTATTTTTTATTTCCTCCTTAAATTTTTGCTGAATTTTTCTGTTCTTATTTTTTGATAGTTGATACTCGTTTTCACCCCCCTATCATGATTTATAGACCTGGAATGCGAAATCTTCTTTCCATAAGGTCTAGTAGTTTGGAAATTATTAAAACTAAAATAAGATAAATTAAGGCCACCACTATAAAGACTTCAAAGGTTCTAAAATTTCGAGAAGCAATTAGTCTGCCTTGTGACATTATTTCTGGTGCCTGAATCATATAAGCCATAGAAGAGTATTTTAGCAAATAGATGAGTTCATTAGACCAGGAAGGAATTACCAACCGAAACATCTGGGGTAAAACAATATGTTGAATAGCCTGATTCTGTTTCATACCCAAGGAGTAAGCTGCTATTAATTGTTCCTTCTTAACTGATTGAATTGCTCCTCTAAAATATTCGGCTTGATAGGCAGCACTATTTATCCCCATTCCAATCATAGCTGCCACAAAAGGAGAGAGCATTATACCCACAGAGGGAAGACCAAAATAGAGAATAAAGAGCTGAGTAAGCAAAGGTGTACCACGAATAATCTCTACGAAAAAAGTACAGATAATATATATTAATTTGTTACCATAAACACGCCCCAGGGCAACTGGTATTCCCAATAAGATACCCATAGTAATAGCAATGATGGTAAGCTCTATAGTTACTACAGCACCTGTTAATAATTTTGGTAAGATCGTCCAGGCTAGTTCTAAGAAACTCACTCTGACTTACCTCCATAAAGCTCAGTTATTTTATGTAAAAATTCTCTGGTTCTAGGATTTTGGGGGTGATGGAACAAAATATCAGGCTTTCCTTCTTCTACAATAACACCATTTTCCATGAAAATAATATCATTGGCTACGGCTCGGGCAAAACCCATTTCATGAGAAACTACCACCATAGTCATTCCGCTTTCAGCAAGTTTAATCATTACATTTAGCACTTCTCCGATTAATTCGGGATCTAGGGCAGAGGTAGGTTCGTCGAATAGAATAAGTTTTGGGTTCATTGCTAAGGCACGAGCAATAGAAACACGTTGTTGTTGTCCTCCTGATAGTTCAGCAGGATAAGCATCTATTTTATCTACCAATCCCACCAATTTAAGTTTTTCCAGACAAATGTTAGTTGCCCTATCCTTTGGTATTTTTTTTACTACTATTAATCCCAGGCGAACATTGTCTAGAACGGTAAGATGAGTAAAGAGGTTAAAGAGTTGAAAAACCATGCCAATAGAAGAGCGGATCATATTAATATTGGTCTCAGGATTGGTTATTTCAGTTTCTTCTAACCAGATATGTCCTTTATCAGGGGGAGTAAGTTGATTGATACAGGTCAGCAAAGTGCTTTTGCCGGTACCAGAAGGGCCGATTATAACAGTAGTTTCTCCCTGATTCACCTGAAAAGAAATACCTTTTAAAACTGTTAATTTTCCATAACTTTTGTAAATGTTTTCTACTTTTAGTATAACTTTAGGCATGTTAAATCCTTTCTAAGACAGATTGCTCTCTTCTTTGTTTTAGTTCATAGCCGGGGATTTTATATTTTTCTTCCAAAAATCTTAAGAGTTGGTTTCCCATAAAAACCAATATAAAATATATTAAAGCACAAACAGTGTAAACCAGCAAGGCATTGCCGAAGGTTCGGGCAACAATATATCTACCCTGCCTTAACAGTTCTGTAACTCCTACTGCATAAGCTAAAGAGCTATCTTTTAATACTACGGCATATTCATTGGCCCAGGAAGGGATGGAAAGCCTTAGTGCCTGAGGTAGTATTACGTATCTAACGGCTTGCCAAATATTCATACCTAATGATTGTGCTGCTTTCATCTGTTCTATTCCAATGGATTGAATTGCTCCTCTAAATATTTCAGATTGATAAGCAGCAGAGCGTAACCCCATAGCCAGGACGGCAGCCATAAAGGCACTTAAATTAATATGGAAGAATGAAGAGCCAAAATAGAATAAGAATAGTAGGACCAAAGCAGGAACAGCCCTGAAAAATCTTTCAAAAGGAATAATAATTAATAATTGTAAGTAAGAAGGGCCATAAACACGCCCTAAAGCTAATAGAATTCCCAGCATAAAACCAATGACTAAAAAATATATAGTTAGATTAATGGTAACCAATGTCCCTGACATTAGGGAAGGCATAGCCTGCCAGATAATAAAAAGTTGATTCATAAAAATGATGTACTCCCAAAATTATTTTAATTTTATCTAATTATATTTTATAACAATTAAGCAAAAATAAAAAATCTCGCTACCTCTTTATAACATTATCTCTATTTATAATAATTTATAATAATATTGGACTTAATAAGAAAGAGGAGCGAGATACGGCTTCCCTGGTATAATACTGATTGGAAAATTAATTTCGATTTTATTATAACAAACAAAATAACAGTGAAATGATTTATATAATTTTAAGAAAGTAGGGAAAATAAATAATTAAAAATCTGCTATAATTTTTTTCAATGTATTAATTTTATTTTCTGCTTCTATCTCTCCTTGTCTAATAATGGCTTTTCGTTCTTCTTTTCCCATAAGGAAGGAGACCTCTCCTTGATATTGGGGTTTGAGAATCAAATCAGCACCTTTAAGAGAAAGATTAGTTAAATCTTCTACCATAATATCAATACTTCTTTCAGCGATAGTAATAATATTGTTAGGATCCTTTCTTTCCCCTCTAATTTCCTGTAAGCTTACCGCAATAATAATATCAGCACCCATCTCACGTACCACATCCACTGGTACAGGGTCTTTTAAACCGCCATCAACTAAAATTCTATCTTCAAATTCAAATGGATAAAATACGCCGGGAATAGAAATAGAAGCAGCTACAGCATTGGAAACCTTTCCTCTATCCATAATAATTTTCTCTCCAGTTATTAAATCTGTTGCTACTGCTTTGAAGGGAATTTTTAGATCATATTCAAAATGTGCCCATTGGGAAACTTGATCAAATTTATCTCTTATGGCAATAGTCGAGATTAAACCTCTCGGCCACCCGGGATCAGTTATTATCCTGGGAAGATTAATGGCAATTCCCAGAATTTTCTTGTCTTGATATTCTTCTAATTTAAAGGTAATGTTCTTAAAAGAGAGATATTTAGAGAAGTTTTCCTCTAAAACGAACTTTTCGATGTCTTTTATCTCAAAACCGAGAGCATAAAAAGCCCCGATTAAGCTTCCCACACTGGTACCGGCAATATAATCTATTTTTATTCCTTCTCTTTCCAGAACTTTCAATACACCGATATGAGCAAAACCACGAGCTCCTCCTGAGCCCAGAGCCAGGCCGATTTTAGGTTCACTTTGAGCAAAGGATGAAATAAAATGGTGAGCACAGAAACTAATAATTAGAATAATAACCATCAAACTCTTTTTATTCATAGTTAAAATTATAAAGTATTACTAATAATTAAGCAAGCATTCCCTTTTTTAGTAAAAAAGTTGGGAGGTGTTATGGTAATATTTGTTGAAAAGTAGTAATTCTATAATTAAGGTATTGATAAGTAGATATCGGGTGCTATACTAATTTTGGAGTAGAGAATAATAAAGATTTTTTTAGAAGAGAGCTCTCTCTAATAATAAAGATTCAGAGGTGTACCGATTTATTATTTTTTTAGCAGTTTTGGCAATTAGGTAATATAACTTTAACAGATTTGGTGATAGGATAGATGACTAAGAAGAATATTAATATTAAAAGAGAAAGTAAGAAAAATGTTTATAAAGAATGAAGTTGAGTATCTTTAAATTATCAGAAAAAATACTAGGTTATTTTAAGTTTAATCTCTTTGGGTTTAATTCCCCGCAGCTTTGCTGCGATTGCATCCCATAGGATATGATAAAATGGTATAAAAACATGAGGTGTAAAGTGGTTTGAGTAAGTATATTCACAAATCACATAATGTATCTGTGCTCTTATACCATTTTGTCTGTCCCGCAAAATACAGAAAGGTCATTTTTGACGAAGAAGTGGATGAAACACTGAAGGTGATATGTCTTGAAATATCCAAAAGATATGAGATAACTTTCCTGGAGATTGGAATAGATAAAGATCATGTCCATTTTCTCATACAGTCAGTGCCAAGATACAGTGTGACCCAAATCATAAGGATCATTAAAAGTATAACTGCCAAAAAGATATTTGCCCAACATCCCCAAGTAAAAGAGCAGCTATGGGGTGGAGCATTCTGGTCTGATGGATTCTTTGTCAACACAGTAAGTAAATTTGGCAGTGAAGATACCATAACGAAATATGTCAGAGATCAAGGAATAGAGAAAGAATATAAAAAGTTACACGATCAGCAGATTAGTTTGTTTTAGGAGTTAAGATACCCCGTAGCTCTGCTGCGGGGAGGTTCATTTTTTATAG
>Ga0067045_1028545_pt1 | contig 31391 bp, 16 predicted proteins | sample TerdegcTABiofilm_FD_59184 | JGI IMG/M metagenome (GOLD analysis project Ga0067045, IMG submission 59184) | Combined Assembly of (Gp0054472, Gp0054536) Wastewater bioreactor microbial communities from Singapore -Terephthalate degrading...
TAGAATACGAGAAGAGAAGAGAAGAGAAGAGAAGAGGTTTTAATTCTCAAAATTCCCATCTGTTACCCCAGATAACCGAATCTGGTCGTAATATAACAAATCCGTTTTTGTTTGTCAAAAAAATTTAATTATTAAAGCTCATCCTCTCCCTCTCTGTCTCTTTCCCGCCAATAAAGAGAATTATACTGAGTCCTTCCGATACGGATACTTCCTGATTCAGTAGACTTATCCTCTGTATCACTCCCGTATTATTAAATACCGCAAAATATTCGGAGTTGTTTTCAGACCAGTTGTGATAAAAGAGTTTATCCGAGATGCTTTCACTTACAATATTTTCAACAATATTCTTGGAAGGTATAAGTTCTGTCACCCACATCCTTTATTCCGCCATCCCCGACTTCAATATCTTCCGGCTCATAGACATCTGCTGACTGTTCTGTCTGCGAATCAACCGCCTCAGATATACCATTACCCGAAGTACAATACGAAAGGGTAATCAAAAACAGAAAAACAGAAAAAAACAGACTAAAACTCTTTTTCATCTGGCACCGTATTCACAGAGATAAAAACCACAAGAAGAAAACTCCGGTAAATAAAATTAAAGCGGTTTTCTCTCACAATAGCAGAGTGAGGGCTGACAGACAAAGCCATCCGGACAACCACCGCAGTCCTTCTTGCATACACACTGACACTTTTCAAGGTCAGCCTCGTGGGACTCGTCGCATTTTAATTCCTCTGCACTGCATTTACATACACAATTTACAGGGTCGGGTCTGTAACCGATGTTGCAGGAGAAGTTCTCGTCACAGTTGCAGGAGCAATCATCCGATTTACAGATAAAATACAGACTGCAGGCCCCGCCGCACTCGGACGGACAGACCCACTCGCAGGTATTCTGATTGCAGACATAGTTGGGACCCGGTTTATTTCCGTCGCAAACGGGAGGACACTCGCATCTTCCGGTCTCCGTGTTGCAGACAAAAGGCTCCTTGCACTCTCCGCAGTCCTTTAATGGCCTGTCCCTGTCGATCCAGTATCTGTAAGAGACCGCAATCCTTGAACCGGGCTTCTCCGGTCTGCAGTCACCAAAGAAGGATATTCTCTGAAATACCCCGTCATAATCAAATCCGTTTACAGGATGTCTCGGTGTCGGCTGAGGACATTTTGGCGGAGGCTCCTCCTGAACGACCTTAATTGAGGCAGAAATTGGTGACTTTGAGAGTGAAATACCTGTTGCCGCTATAGCCGAATCAACTATCACCTGCATAGTGGCATCGATCGAGGCATTGTCTTTTATAAGCCCCTGAACACCGTTTGTCTGACTGGCCAGAATATCATAGAGCGAAGGATTCTTGGTCTCACCACCGCAGTCATTAGTAGAACAAATAATTGCGTTGGCAATAAGACCGTCGATGTCCTTCCGTTTGGAGATTTCATCAAAAATAGCGGGCCAGGTCGGGAGGTTTTTGTCCCACCAAGGACCGTCATTTGCATCTGACGGAGGATTGCCATTGACATATTCGCCTTCGCGGTTGCTCTGGTCTCCCGCATCAGAGAGGAAAATCACAACAACCTTGGCACCAAACCTAATCTTCTTTGGGTCGACAGACTCGCCTTTATTCGGAGTCGGAAGGAGCGGAGTTGAATTATTCTTTGGATTAAGAAGTGCATCGTATAACGACTCCACACCCTTCTCAGTCCCTGTACACTGCGCATCCCCGATACAGGTAGGGTCATTAAAATCACAGGGCTGCTTGAACCATGTCCTGAACTCGTCCAGATCCTTTGTAAATCCGAATACCTTACCGAAATTCTTTGTAAGTGTCGTGCTGTTCTTCAGGGTCTTCTGCCAGTATCCCGTCGATATAGCTGCAATCCTGAAGTCTACCTGTGAATTCTTGAGTTTATCTACGAATGCCGTTGCGGCAACATTTACAGCCTTCTGATACGGAGACATCGAACAGGAGTCGTCAACCACCCAGATAAAATCGACCATCGGATTCCCGCTTGTCCTTATATCACACTGGACACCCGTGGTATCTCCTCTCTGGGCAATTGCAGAGCCATTTGTAATATCACCTCTTAAGATCTCTGAGAGCGGGTCAGACGAAAATATATCGGAAGAGACGAGGGAACCAACAAGAATCGTCCTGTTATTATTCCTGCGGATTATTTCTATCTGAAGCTTCCAGTCCGTATCGTGGTTTGAGTTCTGCTCGATGCCGTCGGTAAACAATCCGCTTACATTATCACCGAAAAATGCCTTTGCAATCAGATTCAACCTGCCCTTCAGGTCGTCACCAGAGCCTTTGCCATAATCGTAATTTGCCAGAAGCGCCGGATATCCGTCCCAGGTAATAAAAGACTGAACAACCGGATTTGACAGACAATCTATTCTCTGAAGATAACCAGAAGAAACCTTGCAGGGCGTATCACCGCGGATAATCTTCTCTTCCTCTATGACATCAGCCCCTTCGCTCTGTTTCTCAACAATAAAACCACCGACATTCTTATCTTTGTGAACGAAAATGAATCCTTTCTCCTTACCGTTAACTATTAGTCTCGAGAGATTAATTTCGTTGGGAGGATTGTCTCTGTATTCATCTGTAAGCGCCAGAAGTGCATCTGCATCTATTATGTCAAAGAAGTTGATCTTTACGAGTTTCGATGTAGAGCAGGCCTCATTTACTGCACCTGTTCCGTCAGAGTCGTCCTTAGGGTCAAGTTCACCTTCATCTACTCTGCCGTTCTGATTTGCATCCTCAGCCCCGTCCATAATACCGTCCCCGTCTGTATCGGGGTTGAGAGGGTCGGTCGAGGTAGAAGGGTCATTATCACCCTTGAAATCCTTACAGTTTACCACATCCAGATTTACCGTCCGCCCTGCCTCAATTCCATCGGTGAGTCCATCCCCGTCTGTATCAGGATTGGTAGGGTCGGTTTCATTAATCTCGACTCTGCCATTCTTGTTTTTATCCTCCTCACCGTCCGCTATCCCGTCACAGTCTGTGTCAATCCTTCGCGGGTCGGTCTCACCGATATTAACTGCACAGTCTGCATTCTTATCCTCAACTCCGTCTTTAAGACCATCGTTGTCCATATCCGGGTCGCTCGGGTCATAGCCACAGAGAATCTCTCTCTCATCGTCAATCCCGTCTCCGTCCGAATCGATATTCTTAATTAGCGGGTCAGTCTCACCGGGGTCCACAATAAAATTCTGATTTCGGTCCTCATTTCCGTCGGATATCCCGTCACCGTCCGTATCCGCTTTTGCCGGGTCAGTCTCGTCTCCGCCTGCATAATCAGGATTCCTGATATCCTTTATATCGACCCTGCCGTTGTGATTTCTGTCCTCTTTACCGTCATCGATACCATCTCCGTCTGTATCAGGATTGAGAGGGTCTGTCGAGGTAGAAGGGTCTGAGTCGGCTATGAAATTCTTACACAGATCCCTGTCGGCCGGCTCGGTTTTCGAAAGCTCCAGACCATCTAAAAGTCCATCCTTGTCTGTATCTATATCTGCAGCATCCGTCTCACCTTCATCCCTTTTTCCATTGTGGTTTTTATCTTCAACACCATCAGGTATTCCGTCGCAGTCCGAATCGACCGAGACAGGATTTGTAACGACTGATGGGTCGGCATCGCCCTTAAAGAATCTTTTGCAGAGTGGGTCAGGTGATTCAGTCCTTCCTGCCTCTACTCCGTCAGGGATCCCATCTCCGTCCGTGTCGGGGTTCATCGGGTCAGTCTTCCTGCCGCCCGGGTAGATAATCGAGAACTCCTCCAGATCAGACAGCCCGTCACAGTCCGAATCTACTTTGCTATTATCCGGATTCTTCGGGTCCGCATCCCTGATTGTATAATCCATATCGATTATATCTTCAATCTCATCTCCCCCGTAATCCTTGTATCCGTAGTCTTTTGAGATAACATCCTGTGATGAAATATCCTCTGTATTTGCCACATCATTCGTCTGAACATTGTCGACAGAGTCCGAGCAGGAGAGAACAAGAAAAAGGGCAAGAACTGACAAATAAATTCTTCTGCTCATATATAACCTCCGTATATTCGGATATATTAGCAAAAAAACTGTTTATAGTAAATTTAATAAAAATATTTAATAACTTATAGGTGAGATATATTGACACAAATAAGGCAGATTGATAAAATAACCTATATGAATAATATGGTTCTAATAAAGGAACACTCAGGAATTATCCTATCTTTAGTACATTTTTTAGCTTTGGGGGTATTGAGTTTTTACGGATGTTTAGAAGATAGAGAAACTATCTTAATGAACAGCGAAGGAGATTACAAAATCTCTGAGCCAGAGGATATCTCTCTCGATTATGAGATAATAATTAATGAAAGAGAGGATACATTAGAGATAGATCGAGATACAACGAATGACATTGACGAGAATGCATCTTATGATGTGACTGATGAATATTCGGATATAAGCAATTCTCAACCTCGCTTTTCGGGACTCAGAAATATTATTGGTATAAGTGATTCTTCGGTAATGCTCTTATGGGAGCCGGGAGAGGATGATAATACACCAGTCGATCAAATCAGGTATGAAATCTGTGTATCTACAAAAGTCAATGAATGTATTAGAAATTTTAAGCCGTCGTATGTTGTGAATGGCGAGACATATAATTATATAATTGATGGCCTGTTAACCGATAAAGTATATTACTTTGTCGTAAAGGCTCGGGATTTGTCTGGTAATTTAGATTCAAATCTTATAGAGAAAAAGCGCAATTTCTTATCTAACGTAAAAATGGTATCAGCTGGAACGGCTCATACCTGTGCTTTATTAAAAGATGGGAGGATAAAATGTTGGGGGGATGGTTCTTTTGGAAAACTCGGTAATAACGAGTATAATAATCGGTCATTACCTGTTTCTGTTTACAACATTGATTCTGCTATATCTGTATCAGCTGGACACAATAACACTTGTGCGGTTTTAAAGGATGGAAAAGTGATGTGTTGGGGAAGTAATGAAGATTTCCAATTAGGAGATTATCAAAGATTCAGTTCTGATATTCCTATAGTTATTTCAAATCTCGATTCTGCTGTAGATATATCCGTTGGTTGGTTTCATATTTGTGCTTTGTTGTCAGGCGGAAGTGTAAAGTGTTGGGGAAATAACTATTTGGGACAATTGAGAGATGACACAATATTGGTTTCAAAAGAACCATTATATGTGCAAGGAATTGATGATGCAATATCTATCTCTGCCAGCTATGACCATACCTGTGCTGTAATAAGAAACGGGGAGGTTAAATGCTGGGGATTGAATATGTATGGTCAATTGGGAAATGGAAACTATATTGATTCACCTACACCTGTTTTGGTTTCTGGAATCAACTCTGCAATTAATACGTCGGTAAGTATGTATTTCTCTTGTGCACTCGACAAATATAAACAAATAAGTTGTTGGGGACTAAATCTGTACGGGCAATTAGGAGATATAATCTATAGTTCTGCTGAGCCGGTGAGAATAAAGGATATTAATACAGCAACATTCTTAGGCACAGGCATTGGTACTATTTGTGTTTTACTTGAGAACGGAACCATAAGCTGTTGGGGAACAAATTATAGTGGGGAATTGGGTAATGGAACAAATATTAACACTACCAACCCAACACCCGTTAATGGAATAAATAATGCTGTATCTATTACTACAGGAGAATCCCATAGCTGTGCTGTTCTGAATAATGGCAAAATTAAATGCTGGGGACAAAACGAATTCGGTGAACTGGGAAATGGCGGAAGTGGGAAGTCTTATCTTCCAATCTCTGTATCAAAACTTAAGAATGTGGTTGAGTTGTCTTTAGGAAGTAACTACAGTTGTGCAGTTGCAAAGGACGGAACAGGTCTATGCTGGGGGTATAACTATTATGGTCAATTAGGAGATGGAACAAATGAAGATAGTAATGTGCCTGAAGTAATTAAAGGATTAGATTCAATAATATCTATTTCGGCTGGACAAGAGCACACTTGTGCTGTTGAAAAGAGTAGAAAGGTAAAGTGTTGGGGGGATGGTTCGAACGGAGAGTTAGGTAATACTGATTATTTTATTACTAACGTGCCGGTCACAGTAAATGAGATAGATGATGCTATTCAGGTTTCTGTTGGACTCTTTCATTCTTGTGCTTTATTGTCAGACGGAAGTGTAAAGTGTTGGGGGGCAAACTATTATGGTCAATTGGGAGATGGAACCAATAAGAGTTCTAAAACCCCTGTAAATGTGGTAGGTGTCAAGGAGGCTTCTTATATTGACTTGGGCTGGAACCACAGTTGTGCATTGTTGAAAAATGGCAAAGTAATGTGTTGGGGGATTAATGATGATGGAAACCTTGGTAATGGAGAAACAAAAAATTCTAATATCCCAGTCTATGTTTCTGTTATTGAAGAGGCTGTAGCTTTATCAGCAGGTCCCCTTTCTTCTTGTGCCATAATTAAAGATAGAAGTTTAAGATGTTGGGGAGAAGACTTATCAGGTGATAAAAGAGAAGAGAATTCTTATGTACCTGTTGTTATAAAAAACATAAATAATCCAATGAGCGTTTCGGTGGGATTTAACTTTGCCTGTGTAGTTGAACAGAGTGGCAGTGTAAAATGCTGGGGAATAAACAAATACGGGCAATTCGGTAATGACACCATTTTCAAAACAACAGAACCTGTATTGATAAAAGGGATAAATACAGCGATCTCTGTAGCAGCGGGATATTCTCATATATGTATTGTATTATCAAACGGAGAAGTAAGATGCCTTGGCAGCAATTCAAGAGGAGAACTTGGAGGAGGATTTTCCGGTTATTTCAATCTACCTGTACCTGTATTGATTACCGAATAAATTAGAATAGCAAAACCACAATCTGAACAAATAAGTAAGATACTTTATCTCCAATAAATGTAATATCACTATAAATGGCTTATGGGTATAATAATTCCTTTAGAGTGTGCTTTATAGGGTGTCTTTTAGTTTCATTGTAGATATAGGCAAAAACACCTCTTATGCGATTTCCCAAATAATATCAACAGGTTAGATTCATATCACAGTTAATTCATACCTGACACCGTTGCTAACACCTTCGCTCTGCCTTAACTGTCGCTTCGATACATTTCATTACTCAGCGACCTTAGTAATATAAGATTGAGTAATTCATTTATATTAATTTATTTCTGCCTGACACCACAGCTCTTATTTAACGGCTTGTAATTTACTTAAATATTTTCCACAAGAAATCAAATTTTTAAGTAGTATCAACGGATTAGCATCAACTTCTCGACAATCTCTACCTGTACATAGCTCCTCTGATTTCTGTAATGAGGATGTTTATGAACAATCCAAAAAATGCCTTGATTATTTGAAAGAGAGGTACATCACTTCCCTTCCGGAATTCATTGCAAAAAAACTGATTTCGGAAATAACAACAACCCGTTAAATCCCTTACTCCTCTATTATAAACTCAACTCTTCTGTTGGTCTCTCTGTTCTTCTTCGAGGTATTCGGCACGAGTGGTTTGTCGGGCCCGTAGCCTTTTGCCTCCAAAATCTCGGCCCTTATTCCTGCCTTTATCAGGTACTCTCTTACTGCATCTGCCCTGTCCTGAGAGAGCTTGATATTCTTCTCTCTCGAACCGAGGTCATCAGTGTGACCCTCGATCTTCACTTTCTTTATTTTTGGATTCCCGTTTATAACATCTGCAACCATATCAAGAATTATCTCTGAATTCTTATCGATCTTTCCAGAATTTAGTCCAAACTGAATCTTCTTTTTAAGCGTTATCTTGTTCTGTTCTACTACAATGAGAGTCTCCTTCGGCTTATCTTTCAAAACAAGTTCCACAGTCGCATCAGAATCCTGTACCACATCAGCAACCTTTCCTACAGAGAGTTTGTCCGGGGCTTTTGCAACAACATACCATTTCCCTACATCCAGTTTAGATGTATATATACCTTCCGATGCCTTCTTTATCTCAACCTGCTTATCCCCGCTTACTGCAATCACCTCAGCATCATTTATATTCTTTCTCTTTTCGTCGAGTACCTGAACGATAATAGACCCCTGAATAATCTTCTTTTTAAGTAATATATTCAGACTTGTGACTCCGCCTTTAGTCACCTGCACACTTGCCTTCTTTTCAAAATAACCTTCTCTGCTTACTATGAGGTTATATAGCCCCGCATTTATTTCAGGAGTTACAAATTCTCCGTTCTTCTTTGTGGCTATATCCGGAAGACCTGACTTCTCAACACTCACGATAGCATTACCCACTGGCTCCCTGCTATCCTCATCATAAACAACTCCTTTTATCTTACCTGTATTCACAACAGGTTTTGGAGGTTCCACTATTTTTGGTTTTTCTACAACCTTTTCAACAACCTGCGGTTTTGACGGCTCCATCCTGTCAGTTGCAAAGAGAATTCCCAGCATCGCCCTTACGAGCGGAGAACCATAACCCGGCAGAATCCCTCCTCCGACACCTCCAACGATTCCTATTCCGTTGTGAAAGAAATATTTCGAAGAGAGGAGCCATTCGAGCGGATTTTGTTCCTCATACTGAAACGGATATACTGCGCTCGTGGCACCGGATAGGTCGAAACCAAGTATCAGCTCCTTCCCCTTAATCATTACAGGATAGGTAACACCCACATTGTAAATGATTTCATCGTCATATATCTGGTAGAGCTTCTCCCCGAGCCTCGTCTTATCCCTGAATGTATAACCGAGATTGAGAGCGAGCATCATCTTAAACGGGAAGACCCTCGAGAGTGTAAACCTCGGAGAGAATGCCACTCCCGATTCACCGAGCATATTTTTCTCATCGCCTGTCGGGAGAATAATTGCAGGTATAAAGCCAAACGAGACAGGATAAGTCTTCTTCCCAAATACCTTTTCTGTCTGTGAAAGAAATCTAAGTTTTGGAATCAGCCAAATATCCCCGAGTCCTCCCTGAGAAAGCTCTGTCCTTGCACCTTCATAAAGACCGCTCTTTCCGCTCTGAAAGAGTGCCATCGGAAGCACAAGCCCCGCCTCAAAATACGGAGCAAAAGAATAACTGGCAAAGAGGTCAGCATCCAGCCTGTAATCCACGAGGTCATCAACCTTATTGTGATTCTCATCTATAAAGACAAGCGGGCTCTTCACATAGAAGAGATAGAAGCCCATATTCAGATTATTGCTCTCAGCAATCTCTCCTGCTTCTGTAATTATAACGCCTTTCGAATCAACAGTTGATATCAGACGGTTTGTATTTACCGTTTGTGCATAGAGCGGAAGTGATGCCATCAGGACCAGAAGCCAAAGAAACCTCCTGCTCTTTTTTCCGATGAACACAAAGAGTCCGAGTATGAATATGGTCAGTAACTCTGCCGGACTCTCCTCACTCTTCTCTGTCTCATCCATTACAGAGCACTGGCAGCCTCCTCCCATAACCCTGCCTATAAGCTCCGGCCTGCTACCGCCATCAATATTAATCACACCAGTATCGGCACCTGTATCACCTGTCTGTGTTACATCAGAGATGATAATATCAACCGTTACATCCGAAATATCCTCTGCCACATCTGATGTTATATCTGATACAGCATCTGAAACTGCATCCTCTACAACGTCTGTCTCCAAAGCATCCGTGATAATATCTGGCAGAGCATCGGATTCAGAGATATCACTGCCAGCATCAGAAACCTCGACATCCTCTCCACCATCTGTCCCGCCGTCGGGCTGGATGCAGTCTGGTAGATTATCATCGGTCAATCCATTGCAGTCATTATCCTTTCCATCACATACCTCAGGGACAGGGTCAATAGCACCTATACACTCTCCTATCTTCCCTCCAACACAGGTTGAGATACCCATTCTGCATTCACCTACATTTGTGCCGCAGGGCACAGTAATATTTTCATCATATTCACCATTGCAGTTATTATCAAGACTGTCACAGACTTCACTATTTGGTGCAACCTCCCCAAGGCAATTACCCCATACCCCGCTCTTACACACTCTAACTCCACTCTTACACTCACCTATATCAGAACCACATTTGGAGTATAGATTTTCATCAGTCTCTCCATCACAATCATTATCTTTATTGTCACAAATCTCTGCTGTTGGATTTATTGCACCAGCACAAACACCCCACTGGCCATTAACACAGGTCTGAACCCCTTTCTGACATTCACCCTCATCTGTCCCGCAGGGCTGTGTCTCACCGTCGTTACAGGCACACCCTTCATCAATACTTCCGTTGCAATTATTATCTAACCCATCACCACAAACCTCATCCTTTGGGTTAATTGCACCTATGCAATCACCCCAAACTCCGTCTTTACAGCTCTGCAATCCCATCTTGCAACTACCTATGTTAAGACCACACTCCTTTGTAAGGAATTCATCAACAAAGCCATCACAATCATTGTCTTTGCCATCACATACTTCCTCCTGAGGACCAACCTCATCCATACAATTTGTATATATCCCATTTATACACTTCCTGTATCCTGACTTGCACTCTCCAACGGATGTACCGCAAGGTACAGTAAGATTCTCATCTGCCTCTCCGTCACAGTCATTATCCTTGCCATCACACACCTCAGGAGTCGGTTTTGTCTCACCTATACAAGGTCCCCATTGACCATTAGAACAGACCTGAATGCCCTGTTTACACTCTCCTACATTTGTACCACAGAGTTGCGTGTTACCATTAATACACTCACAACCTTCATCAACCATTCCATCGCAATTGTTGTCAAGCCCATCACACACCTCAGGCTGAGGACCAATCTCCCCGACACAGGCTCCCCATACCCCAAAATAGCAGGTCCTCAATCCCGTCCTACATATACCAATGTTTGAACCACAAACAATAGTTAACTCCTCATCAACCAGACCATCACAATCATTATCCTTACCATCACAGCTCTCCTGAGTCGGATTCTTTCCTCCCAAACAATCTGTATATCTACCCGTTACACAATAAGAAATTCCCTGCATACACTCTCCAACCGAAGAACCACAACTCTGATATATATCTTCATCGGTCTCACCGTCGCAGTCGTTATCAAGTCCGTCACATAGTTCTACAGATGGTCCCTGCATATTCTCGCAGGCACTCCACTGTCCACCAATACAGGTCTGAACCCCTGCTTTGCATTCACCAACATTGGACCCACAAGCCCTCTGCTCACCATTTACGGAACAGGCGCATCCTCCATCTACATTATCTACTATACCATCACAGTCATTATCTTTTCCGTCACAGACCTCAGGTGATACTGGTATTTCATTCTCACAGTTCCCCCAATCGCCGGCAACACAAGTCTGAAGTCCCATCTTACACTCACCAATATTAGAGCCACATACTTTTGTTAAAAACTCGTCGGTCTGTCCGTCACAATCGTTATCTTTTCCATCACATATCTCAACAGATGGTTTTACATCTCCACTGCAATTGCTCCACGACCCGTTAAAACATACCTGTGTTCCCATCTTACACTCACCTATTGCTGAACCACACTCTCTTGAAAGGGCTTCATCGATCTCACCGTCACAATCATTATCAAGCCCGTCACATATCTCATTAGATGGGTCGACCTTACCTATACAGGTGGTCCACTGACCTGACGAACAGGTAGAAAATCCCTTTCTGCAGACACCAAGATTATAATCTCCACACTCAACAACCAATCCCTCATCTGTTGAACCATCGCAGTCGTTATCTTCATTGTCACAGATCTCGGGCTCAGGATTTACCGCTCCATCACAGTTGCTCCAGCTACCACCGGTACAGGTCTGCAAACCCTGTTTGCACTTTCCGATGTTCAAACCACATGCGCGGGTCTGTCCCGGAGTACAATCACAGCCTTCATCTGTCGTTCCGTTACAATTATTGTCAAGCCCGTCACACATCTCTGTCTGAGGTAATACACCACCTATACAACTCCCCCATATACCACCAGAACAACTCTGAGTACCTTCCTTACATTCACCTATGTTACTTGAACAGTTTCTTACAAGTGACTCATCTACGAATCCATCGCAGTCGTTGTCAAGTCCGTCACATATCTCTTCTGAGGGTTCAACAGCACCAGTGCAGGCTCCCCACTCTCCAGCATTGCACCTTTGATACCCGTATCTACAGACTCCTATATTCTTCCCGCACTCCTTTGTAAGGTCCTCGTCTGTCAATCCATCACAGTCATTGTCCTTGTTATCACATAGTTCTGCTACGGGCTCGATATTCCCAACACACTGACCCCACTGACCATTTTCACAGGTCTGTGTTCCAAACTTACACTCACCATTATTACTTGTTCCACAATTTCTCGTCTGACCATTAATACAATTACAGCCCTCATCTGTTGCATTATCACAGTCATTATCCTTACCGTCACAGATCTCCTCCACCGGTTTGATCTCACCAATGCATTCCGGCGTATAAACACCGCTTATGCAATATCTGAAACCGCTTCTGCATTCACCTATGTCTGAACCACACTTAATTGATAATTGCCCACCTGTATCTGCCTCATCGGTAGTCCCGTCACAATCGTTATCCTGTCCGTCGCATATCTCAGGCTGGGGCTCAATTGAACCTAAACATTGACCCCATTTACCATCGGAGCACCACTGGGTACCCTGACGGCAGGCGCCAATATTTATTCCACAGGACCTCTGCTGGCCGTCGATACAGGAACAACCCTCATCAGTAACTCCATTGCAGTTATTATCTTTTGTATCACAAACCTCAGTCACTGGCTGTATAGAGCCTGTACACTCTGATGAGTAAACTCCATCCGTACAGATTCTCTTACCTTTCCTGCATTCTCCAATATCAGTTCCACACTCCATATAAAGAGGTAACCCATCATCACCTTCATCTACCTGACCATCACAATCATTGTCTTTATTGTCACATATTTCAACAACGGGACCAACCGAACCAACACATTCCCTCCACTGACCGTTTATACATTGCTGCGTACCCGCAACACACTCTCCTATATCTGTTCCACAGGGTCTGAAGAGCCCATTATCAATAATACCATCACAATCATTGTCAAGTCCGTCACAGACCTCCGGCTCAGGCCAGATTGCCCCACTACACGCACCCCAAACACCATTATCACAGACCTGCGTCCCCTGTTTGCAAATACCCATTGTATATCCGCAAGGCCTGCTTGTTCCAGTCTGACACTCACACCCTTCATCAATAGTCCCATCACAATTATTGTCAAGCCCGTCACATAATTCTGCTACGGGCTTAACCTCTCCAACACAATCCCCCCAATTACCACCGACACAGGTCTGAATACCTGTCCGGCATTCACCAATACTCGAGCCACACACCCTTGTAAGTCCTTCATCAGCCTCTCCATCGCAGTCATTATCAAGCTCGTCACAGATCTCAGAACGTGGACCTATGGAACCTGTACAGGCCGACCAGATACCATTGGAGCAGACCTCAACACCCGTCTGGCATTCTCCGATGTCTGTCCCGCAGACCCTTGAAAGCGATTCATCAATCTGACCGTTACAGTTGTTGTCAATATTATCACAAACCTCTGTAACTGGTTCGATATTGCCAATACAATTACCCCAGACTCCTGCAGTACAGTATTGAATACCATACCTGCAGGCACCAACGTTGGAACTACCACATTGCTGATAAAGTCCGTTATCTGTCAATCCATCACAGTCGTTATCCTTATTATCACAAATTTCTACCACAGGATTTGTTGCACCGACGCAGGGGCCCCACTGTCCGTTCTCCTGACAGGTCTGTATTCCCTGCCTGCACTCGCCAATACCCGAGCCACAGGGTTGAGTATTCCCTGAAACGCAAGTACAACCTTCATCAGTCGTACCATCACAATTATTATCTTTTCCGTCACACTTCTCTTCCGATGGTAAAATACCTCCTTCACAGAGCCCCCACGCACCTCCGACGCAGGTCTGTATTCCCTGACGGCATTCACCAACATTAGAAGAACAGGTCCTTGTAAGCTCTTCATCAGTATGTCCATCGCAGTCGTTGTCAAGCCCGTCACATATCTCAAGCCCTGGATTAATGCCACCTGTACAATTACCCCAAACACCTTCCGAACAGGTCTGAATACCAAACTCACAAACACCTATATTCGTTCCACAATTTCTTGTCAGCTCTTCATCTGTCTGGCCATCACAATCATTATCTTTGTTATCACAAATCTCTGCAACTGGATTAATACCACCTTCACAAGAACCCCAATTGCCATTCGTACAGGTCTGAGTACCATACCTGCATTCACCTATATTGAGTCCACAGTTCCTTGTCTGACCATTTATACACGAGCAGCCTTCATCAACTGCATTATCGCAGTCATTATCAAGTCCATCACAGATCTCTTCTGAGGGTTGAACTTCACCGACACACTGGGTCGTATATTGCCCGTTTATGCATATATATAATCCCTTCTTACACTCCCCGATATCAGAACCGCAAGGAATAGATAATTGCCCACCAGAATCTGCCTCATCTGTCGTTCCATCGCAGTCATTATCCTGCCCATCACAGATTTCCGATTGTGGATCTATCTTTCCATAACATTCTATTGACCAGTGATAATCGATGCAGAGTTTTACTCCAGGTCTGCAAACCCCAATGCTTGAACCCGGACATGGGAGTGTATCACCGGGTTTACACTCCACATTATCAGAACCATCGAGCCAGTTCGGAATTCCATCATCATCTATATCGGCCGTCAGTTCAAAGACATCGGGATTATTGTCTCCATCTGAATCATAGTCTCTGAAATTAGCCGTCCCATCATTATCAGCATCCGGGTAGAGTGTATTGCAGACAGGATTTGTGCACAATGAAAAGTTCGGTAAATATTCAAGATTATCTGAGAGCGTATCATTGTCCGAATCCAGATCCCTGAAATCAGCAGTACCATCACCATCAATATCAACCGGGGACTGACCTGACTGAGATCTTCCGTATTCAACAGAGTCAGGAATACCATCATTATCCGAATCAGAATCGGCAAAATCCTTTACACCATCGTTGTCTCTGTCAGATACATCATAGGGATTGCAGTTCGTATAATTTTTACAGACTTCATAATAATCACTTATACCATCACTATCTGTATCACCCCCGTTTGGATTTGTTCCTATTGAAATCTCAATATTGTTTTTCAGTCCGTCCCCATCCAGATCACCATCTGGTCCATCATTATCATTTATATCGAGATAATTTGGTTTCCCATCGCTATCCAAATCACCTGTCCCTTCAACTATATCAGGTTTGCTATCTCCATCGGAATCCGAATCTATATAATTGGGGAATCCGTCATTATCACAATCTGAGACAGATCCACCACATTGCCCATTTGAAGCAGAGTATTCTATGCTATCCAGAATCCCATCATTATCTCCATCTGTATCTCTAAAATCATACTGTCCATCCGCGTCAGAGTTCCTTGGTGGATAATTATAAGCGCCTGACGGTAACCCGCTTTCCAGCAAATCTGATATCCCATCGTTATCAGAATCTGTATCAAGGAAGTCCCTGGTCCCATCACCATCGGTATCTACCGGATTGGAGGGATTACAGGGGCCGGAGGTCGGGCATATTTCAAACCTGTCACCAATATGGTCACCATCAGTATCTGCATTATTTTTACTGGAGCCAGCCGCATCTTCTTCCGCATTTGTCAAACCATCATTATCGGCATCTGCAGATGGGCCATCCAGGTCGTTGGAGTCTCTGTAATTCGGTATTCCATCCCCATCCGAATCTCCTGTCCCTTCAAACTGGTCGGACTTTCCATCATTGTCAGAATCCCAGTCTTTATAATTGGGAATACCGTCTCCATCCGTATCAACATTCCCCTCTACAGAATCCAGAATTCCATCATTATCAGAATCTGTATCCCTGAAATCAGGAACAGTATCTCCATCTGTATCTTTTGGGGGCTCATTTATAAAAATATTTCCTTTCTCAACAGAATCAGGTAATCCATCATTATCAGAATCAGCATCTCTTGCATCTATTGTACCGTCCCCATCGGTATTAACCGGATTTAAAGGGTTGCAGAGTCCCACAGATGGACATACTTCATAATAATCATTTATTCCATCTCCATCTGTATCAGCATTATGAGTATCTGTAGTCGCATTCTGTTCGGCCTGATTGGAGAGACCGTCATCATCAGGATCACCAAGAGGTCCATCCTTATCGTCCTCGTCCATATAATTTACTGCACCATCACCATCATTGTCATCAACTCCCTCAAGGTAATCTCCTTTACCATCTCCATCCGAATCCACATCCAGATGATTAGGAATTCCATCATTATCACAATCAGTAAGAGGTCCTGCGCACTGCCCAGAAGAGACATTATATTCAACACTATCCAGAATCTGGTCATTGTCAGAATCGTTATCCTGAAAATCGTATACTCCATCATAGTCTGAATCCAGAGGTGGCTGATTGAGTACATTATTCCCCTTCTCAAAGATATCTGTCAGACCATCACCGTCTGAATCCTGATCAAGTGAATCAGGAGTTCCGTCATTGTCATGGTCGAATGGGTTTGAAGGATTTGCTCCCACCTCATAGCCATCCAGAATATTATCATTATCCGAATCCGGGTCATTCGGGTCCATACAGGCGACAATATCAGCAGAAGAACAGTAACAAATACATCTCTCTCCCGGCGTTGTGCAATTGGCCGTCAGGACCCAGTTGTTACAGGCTGGTGTTCCGGAGGTTGCACCATTCGGCACGCCATCATTATCAAGGTCACCGCAGGGTCCATCAAAATCATTTATATCAAGATAATTCGGATTACCATCACAATCTACATCACCTGTCCCTTCTAAAATATCACTTTTTTCATCCCCATCCGAATCTGTATCAGCAAAATTAGGTTTGCCGTCATTGTCACAGTCCCAGAGTGGTGCTCCCGAAACGCATTGGGCATTTGTAACATTATATTCTATTGTATCAGAGATTCCATCTCCATCCGATTCAAGGTCCCTGTAATCCGGGGTTCCATCATTATCCGAATCAAACGGCAATGTTAAGAAATCATCATCTCCCACTTCAACACTGTCTAAAACGGTGTCATTATCGGAATCTGTATCCAGATAATCAGGAGTACCATCTCCATCTGTATCCGTTGGAGGAATATTAAATCTACCTTCGTGAATATCACTTATATTATCTCCATCGGCATCAATATCAGGCATAGCCTTGAGCTGCAACTGGAAGTTGTCAAAGGCATCGCCACCACCTGTCTGCACAACACAGGGCTTATCACACTGCACACGATATGCAGTATTTCTGTACCCTGCTGCGAGAAAATCAATATAACCATCTGCGTTCAATACCTGAGGTGAAGGTGGTACGGTCCCGGTTCCAGAAACTCTTGTTATTGTAACAGTAGTATTGTCATACATAGCAAACAAAACTGCACCCAGATTCTGTGTCTGAAAGATTATATCAAGCCCGCCTTTATCCAGCTGCTGTGCAATATCATCTCCCATATATGCAATAGTTGTCCCTCCCTGAGTATCCCCGCACCATACCTTTATATTTTTATCCGATGTAATCCTGTAATTGCGTGTTGCACCTGCAACACCAAGATTGTTCCTGAAATAAATCTCATTTGCAGCAAGAGTTCTATAGCAGGGGTTATTACAACAGCCGTTTGCATCACAACCCGAACATGAGGCAATATTAAGATATTTTCCGGCACATATGTTATTATAATCAAAAATAGCAATATTCGTGTTGTTTTCAAACGAAAACGCAGCAATATCTCCGCCATTCGCAGCAAGTCTCATTACAGGGCAGTAGAATGTCTTACCTGTGTCCGTTCCATTCTCGGAGGGGTTCACGTCATAACCATCTACAGCTGACGCAACAATGGCAACATTTCCGACACTCCTGACCCATGTTACATCATGGAAACCTATAAATGCCCTTACATCCCTGAACTCTCCCTGAGCAAGATTGAACTGGCCTCTTATATTTCCGCTCTCATCCATAATACAGACACCGCAGGTACAATTGGTCGCAGAGGTATTACACTGGGCACCTGTCGTGGAGGCCTCGTATCCGATTGCCACATAGATTGTCTCGGTCCTTGTGGCATCCCCAACCGGTGCAAAGAAGAAGAACTCTTTTCCAACCCTTATCTTGGGGTCAATCGTTGAATAAAATACTGTCCCCGAGTTTTCGTGGGCAAAGAAGGCAGCTCCTCCTCCCATCTGAGCAACGATTGGATATTTATAAGAGCGAACCTTGTAATGTCCAACCGGTAAAGTGACAATTTTTAGCGAACTCCTGCCTATTAGAATTGGTCCCCAGTGAAAGGCTGGATTATCCAGCGACCAGACCTCTACATAGGTATTATCATAAATACCCGATAGATAAAGTCTGCCGCCGGTTGAACCGCCAAGAGGGTTATAGACATAAAAGAGATTTCCAGCAGCAAATACTGAATTTGATATCAGAGTGAATATACAAACTACAAGCAACAGTAAAAATCTTCTTTTTTCTTTCATATATGCTCTCCTAAGATAATGGTTGTTTGGATAGTTTCATACCAAACACATATTACCAGCAAGTTTATCATTTAAATACAGGTTTGTCCATACAGTTATTCAAATAAATGCATAATAAATGCCCGGACAATCAGCCTTTACGGGGAAGAGCTGTCCGTTTAGTCAAAACTCCCCTTTTTATCTCATGATTATCCGATCTTATTCATATTTTTTGCAAAAACAAACAAGAAGATAAAAATTATTATTAGCTAGAGGCACAATCAGGTATTCAGAGCCTTTCCTCAAGGTCAGAAGCCTCATTTATATTGTATAAAACGGACGGGCTGTTTACCGCCACTGTCTTGACATATGCGCCTTTAAGAATATGGTCGAGCCTTGAATTAATTACATCATAATCAGTCAATCTTCCTGCAAATTCATAACTAAGGATTACAGGATGGCCCCTTCTTTTGCCAAAGACGGGAATAATAGCATCGAAGTTTAATTCAAACTCCGACAGCAACCTTTGAACGACCTCTCTTTCAAGAGGATAGACATCAACAGGAATAATCAGCACCCCTTCACAAGAATTTAGTGAATTTATCCCTTTTATAAGCGATGAAAACTGACCATCTTTATACCTCTCATTTACAACCAATGACTCATTGTGCTCAAGCAACCTTCCTACCCTCTCTGCCTCTGCACCAATGACAATCTTAATCTCATAGATATTAAATGAACTAAAAAACTCGTATTGAATATCAGCAAGATTCTTACCATTTACATTCAGGATAGCCTTTGGAATCCCTATTCTTCTCCCCTCTCCTGCTGCGAGTATGATAGTAGAAAATCTCACTTTTTATCAGACCTCATCCTTATAAGCTCTGCCGCAATAGATACTGCAATCTCGTAGGGAGTCCTCGAACCGATCTCAAGTCCTACCGGAACCCTTACTTTAGAAATCTCCTCCTCGCTAAAACCCTCCTTCTTTAGAAAACCGACGAGTTCGGCCTTCTTTCTCTTTGAGCCCAGAAGTCCTAACGACCCAAAATTCTCTCTCAATAATTTTTTAACAACCAGAAAATCATATTCGTGATTGGGAGTCATAACAAGAATATCAGTATCGTGACTGACGGCAACATATTTATCGAGCTCAGAATATTCAGCACATATTTTATCCGTCCCCTCAAATGCAGGCAGATCAAGTCTTTCATTGCGATTGTCAAAAACAGAAATACGGTAATTTAGTCTTTTGAGCACATCACAGACAGCCTCAGATACGTGCCCGGCTCCAAATATAACAACCCTTCTTCTAGAATAAAATCCCTCCAGAAATATTGACATAGAACCACCACATACACCTTTCCCGCTCTCATTTAATTCAAAATGTAATACATACACCGATTCTTTCTTTTTTATCATACTATTTGCCTTCTCAATAGTATCAGATTCAACAATTCCGCCGCCGACAGTACCAAAAGACTCACCATCTGATGTAATTATCATTCTGGAACCAGCCTTCTGGGGAGATGACCCTTTGCTTTCAATAACAGTGCAGACAACAAATTCCTTCCCTTCATAAAATAGCCTTTGAGCTACCGAAATAAACTCCTCAAAATCTTTAAAATCCATATATACCTCACTCGGAACCTGCACAATAGCAGAAAATATCACCACATTCAAGTCTGCGAAAGCGAAAGTACGATACAATCCACAATCAACAATCCACAAAATGAGTCCACGATCCGCAGTCAGCGGTCCATAGACCGTAGAAAGGATAGCGCTATATACAAAAGGATGAAGAACTGAAGTCCCAAAGCAAAGAGGACTGCACCTTTTAGGGTTATTCCTAAATATTTCGGGTATATTATTACATATATTTTAGGTTTGACAAACGGAGGCAAGTTATCATATTATTTACCCACTTAATTTCTTGTTAAAAGAAAGGATAAATTTTATGGCAGAGACAAAGCATATTACCTTGATTGAGGCCGAGAGAGATTTTGCAAACATATTAAAAAGCGAACTTACAAAAAAGGGATTCGAGGTAGATATATTTCCGAACGGGGATGATGGCCTTGACTTTATTAAAAAAAATCAGACAGACCTGATCGTCCTCTGTGTAGAGCTCCCCGAGACAAGCGGCTACTCCATCTGTAACAAGCTGAAGAAAGACAACAAACTCAAATCCATACCACTAATTCTGATTTCAAGTGAGGCCACACCTGAGACTTTTGAACAACATAAAAAGCTCAAGACCCACGCAGAGGAATATCTGATTAAACCATTCGAACCGAAGGAACTGATAGAACGTATCAAAAACCTCATAGGTCTTCCGGACGCCGCCGGACAGGCAGAAGAGGAGATAGAGCTCTCACTCGACGATGTGGATATCAAGGAAGAGCCGCAGGAGCCGAAAGAAGAGGAAATCAATCTGTCTGAGGAAGACCTGAGCAATCTGGTTGTAGAAGAGGCACCTGCAGAAGAACACTCTGGCAAGTCAGAAAGCGATATCTTCAAAGACGACGACCTGAGCGCACTCGACAATGCCTTCGAAGACATAAAAGAGCCGGTTGCGAGTTCAGATGATGCCGCTCTTGATATCTCCATCGAGGACGAACTCAAAAAAGACGGAATTTCAGCAGATGATATTTCAATAGACTCAGGGACCTCCGATATTGATAAAGAACTCGAATCCCTCAAGGGAGACATAACCGATGTACCGCTCGAGGAAGAGGAGAAAAAGCCGGAGAAGGTAGTAATACCCAAAGGGAGAGAATCCGTTGACGACAAGCGGGTAAAGACTCTGGAAGAGGAGAATAAAAATCTTCTCTCTGAAATCAATACACTCAAAAAGCAGATCGAAGAGCTCAGACAGACACAGAAATCAAAGGAATCCTCGGGTTCTGCAGCCACACAGGAACTCAACAACAGACTCAGAGAGAAGGAGAAGGAACTTCAGGAGGAGGTCTCAAAGAGACAGAAACTGGATTCACAGGTGACCGAACTGCTCACACAGATTGCATCCAAGCAGGAAGAGATTCATAAGCTTCAGGAAGAGATGGAGAAAAAGGACAGGGAATCCGATGAGAGATTCGCCGGACTTATGGAACAGATCGCGACCCTTCAGAATGAGATAGAGTCTCACCGCAAAGATGCTCAGGAAACAAAAGGTAAGGCCGGAGAGCTCGAAAAACTCATCAGGACCAAAGATACCGTTATCAAAGAGCTGGAGATGAAGATAAACGACCTTCAGAAACAGGTAAATGAGCTGGCCCCGTTCAAGTTCGAGGCAGAGGACCTCAAAAAGAGCATCTCCGACCTCAAGGAGAAGATGCTTCATATGGAAGCCGACAAGAAGGCTCTCGAAGACGACCTCAACCAGATGAGGGATGACAAAGCTACTCTTGAAAGCGCCTTTGAGATGGAGAGAAATCAGTTCGCAGAGGAGAAAAAGACGCTTGAAGAAGAAAAACGTGCTCTCGAAGAGAAGGCGAATAAGCTGATGAACAAGCTCAGAATCGAGGAGAAGGTAAAAGAGAAGATCAAAAAGGCCGTAGAGATTGCATACCAGCTCCTCTCCGAAAAGAAGGAGCACGACTCACAGGTCTGATTATTTTGAGGAGGGGAAATGAAAAGAATACCCGTCTTTCTTCTTCCTTTATTTATGCTCTTAACAACTGACATTTACGGAGGTGAAAAGATGGATATATCCTTTATTCACTGGCTCGGACACGATACATTCAGAATTGATGGTGAAAAGGTTATCTATACCGACCCGTTCAGGATAAAAGACGGGGCAAAGAAGGCAGATATTATTCTTATCACACACGAACACTTCGACCACTGCTCACCGGAAGATATAGATAGGATAAAAAAAGAGGAAACGGTTATCGTTGCAACCGAAGACTGCAAACCGAAGCTGAAAGGGAATATAAAGACAGTCAAACCCGGAGATAAGATTACCATAGAAGGGATTGAAATTGAGGCAGTACCATCATATAATACAAATAAAAAATTTCACCCAAAGGCAAATAACTGGGTCGGGTACATATTTAAGGTTAAGGGTGTAAAAATCTATATTGCAGGAGATACAGACTATATCCCGGAGATGAAGAATTTTAAGACCGATATTGCTCTTCTTCCTGTATCCGGCACCTATGTAATGACAGCAGACGAGGCAATAAAAGCCGCACTTGATATCAAACCCAAGATTGCAATACCTATGCACTATGGTGAAATCGTAGGGAGCGAGGCAGACGCAAAGAAATTCGCCGACGGCTTAAAAGGGAAGATAGAGGTAGTGGTGTTGAAGAGGGAATAAAACCACATTTTCGCAAAAGCAATTTCCAGCATCAAATCAACTCTACTTACAAACTATATGGGGTCTTTAATATAGTTTCTTAAAAGCAGCTTAAATAGTTTTCCGTGATTGGGATAACGAAGGTGAAGGAGTTCATCTATAATAATCTCTTTCAATTTTTCTTTAGTCTGAGAAAGGTTTGTTTGAAGCTGGTTTCAGGATATAATTCAAAATTCATCTCTCCTCCACTTCCCAATGTCCACCCTTGTCTGGACCGATTCATTTGATTTTTCCTTCTTGCTTAAGTTTAGCAAGGTTATATTCCACACCGCGTCTTGTAAGCCCTGTTAGTTCTTGCAACTCCTTAATGGTAACAGTAGGATTTTCTCTGAGGATATTTAATATTTTCTCCACAGTTTTCTCCACAGTTTTCCGGGTAATTTTCTGTTCTATTGATGCCCAAACAGGTCTTTTGAATTTTATAGTAAAAAAACTTGTAAACTCAAATTCCGGCTTTGGTAACCAAACCTATGTTTATGGATTAATCTTGTTAATTATTAACCTATTCAACCTCACTTAAACTTCAGAATCAGGTTTGCTTCTGTACTTTTATCGGGCTTTACTTTCAGTAAAAGGATATTCCCATCTCTTTTGTAGTCAACCTTTAGACCTGAGACATCACTACTGACACTCAAAACCTCATATTTTCCGGGCAAATAAAAGTAAATTCTGTGCTCAAAACTGGTAGCCGGATTCAGAGATTGGGAAAGCCTTATTTTAAAACTAAGAATATTCTTCTTGCTATCGAAATCATACTTGCTTATCTCCTCCGCGCCCATAAGGATATGCCTGTTTGTCCCTAAAATCTGCGGAAAATCAGTCTTTTTTCTTACCGCAAATATCATAGCCCTGTGCGGCGGGACTGTAATCTCGAATCTGTCCTTATAAATGCCATAGAACTTCTCATCCCAGAATTCATAGACGAGATATTCTGTATCAGACTCAAGACCAATATCACTGAACTTTATCTTAAACTCTCTCTCTTTATCCTCCATCTCAACGAATGGATTAACCGAAAGGTCCCTGTTTCTACCCCAGTTAAATAGCCCAAGGATAGTGTAATCCGGCAAAGCCGAATTACTTACCCTTCCCACCCAAACTTCCGGAAACTCCCTCAGAAAGAGGTCGTAAGGTCTTGCATTAACCGGAAAAACAGGTAAGACCCTTCGCACTGAATCGATCCATTCAGGCTTCATCTCTGCAATCTTTTCACCTATCTTGACAATACCGCCGGTAATCCCGACAAAACTGATAAACGAGCGTGCCTCATCGAGGGTGAGGGCTTTATATTTCTCTTCGGGCATCTTTCTGAAGAATATCAGATCCGGATGATTTATCCAGACTCTCTGATTATAGTAATATCTTCTTGCAGCTGTTACAATGGTCGGTTTTATCCCCTGATTCGCCATATCGTAGAGATTACTCGTCTTTCCATCCCAGACCGGCATATTATCGAGGGTGATTCTCACACTGTCTGCAATTCCTACCGACGGACCGGTGGCAGATACATTCAACAGGTGCACATCGCCTCCGATTGCCTCTCTTACAGCTGAAAGCCCTCTCTTGTATGCCTCAACAGGTGTAATGGTTTCATCCTTAAGAGAGCTTGCCGCCATTACCCAATAAGAAAAATCCAGTTTCACCCACCTAAACCCCCAATCCTTTATCCTTTTGAAAGTATTGTAAACAAAATCCACCGCCTCTTTCAAAGAGAAATCGAGTATCTGATACTCATTTGAGGCATACGGGAGTTTCGGGGCAAACCAGTCGGTATGATTTTTATATAACTCTGAACTCTTATACGCGGTGAGCCCTGCTATCCAGAGTCCGGGCTTCATCTCATAAGAGTAGATCCTGCTGTTGATATACTGAAATGAGTCGATTACTTTGCCATCTGCGTCGTGGTCAGGAAAACGGCTTTTATTTAAATACCAGTCTCCATTATCCACCATCCAGCCGTCGTCAATCTGAAACCAATCCATCCCGAATTCCCGGAATTCATTCTTCATTACTTCGAGATTCGAAAGTATGAGCTCTTCATTTATTTCAGTCCCGTATCCTCCCGAACCACCCCCTCCGCTCCAGCTGTTCCATCCGTTGGGAACCCTGTATTTTCTGCCGGTAGCGGAATCAGTCTTCTCACTCCAGAGGACAATTTTATGATACCTCTTTATCTCTGATGCAAACTGCTCAAGGGCCTCCTGACAGGAATCACTCATCAGGTCGACATAAGCCACTTCTGATTCTGCACCTTTACCTTTTGTGACCTTCAGGCTTATAGGTATATACGGACAATCGAGTGACAGGTATGTAAAACCTGTTCTCCCCTCTGAATCGCTCTTTGCAAAATCGCTCTCAAAGCTCAGATTTACCATAGGAATCGAACGCCCGTAGGTAATAAACCCCGAGAGAGCTACCCTCTTGCTTTTCAGATCAGTTACGCAGTTATTCCAGTTGGAGACCGAATTCCCCTCCATTTCAAATGGGAAGATGCTCCCCATTCCGTCACCCTTTACATCTCCGGGCAAAAGTCTTACATAGAAATCCAGAAAACCGTGTGAGCCGTTCTCCAGTATCCTGTGCTCCGGGGGATTATTACCAATAAAGAGTGCACCCCCTTTCTTTGACCTGAGTACTAGCGGGCGTAATTTTTTGATCTTTAATACATCTTCGCCCCTGTTTAGTGCCTGAATATAGAATTTCAGAAACCGGCCTGACCTCTCTATGTAAAAAATAATTCTCAGACCGATATTTAGGCTCTCCGAACTGCACAAAACAGATATCTTATACTCATCATCTTCACGAGCCACAGATTCGAGTATTCTGGTGAAGTCTTTATCGTTTGAACCAATTATACTCCCGTCTTCCAGAACGACTTCGGATACTGCGTTCTGAATTACACTCTTAGGCGTTTTTATACTGAAATATCCGCGGCGCTTGTCGAACTCAATCTGATAAAAATCATTTTCGACGATGATATTATCTTTCTGGTCATTTATCTTTACACCCTCAACAGTACCTGTATCAGAAAATCCAAAGTCAATGACATCCGGCAGATTTACCTGCTCTGATTTATACTCCCGCTCTCCAAGACAAAAAGAGAGGAAAAATGCAAATATAATCGCAATTATCAGACGCATTCGATTTACTCCTTGAAAGAGAGGATCAAAATTACATCTTTCGGCATAGAATATACTATTATCCCTTTTCTATTGCGAATTCAATCAGAATTCTAATAGATTTATATGCCTTAAGGATGTAAAAAGGGTGTCAGGTACCTACAAAAAGGTGCCAGGTACAATTTCTCCAGAATTTCTCATACCACTTTTAAGCTACCAGATCCCTTTTAGACCTTGATTATATATTTATATAAAGCCTTGGGGTTTGATTATTTTCACATCATTTCCAAATGATAATATCCACCTCTTTACCTCGTGAGTCAGATATGTACTAAACTTCATTCTGAGTCTGCCGTCTTCGAGTTCCTCAAAGCTCTGATTTTCAAACCACTTTCGCTCTCCAACCAGCCTTTTTAAGACGGTATCATTTTTAAAAATCAGTTCAAATCTCGTTTTGTGCTCTGCTGTCATTACACCGATATACTTATTGATGTGGTCTTCGGGATTAAAATTATCGTAATTATAGTGGAATTTTTTACCTGTATAGCCTGCTTTCTTTATCCTGTCGACAGCAAAAGTCCTGATGGCTCTGTATCCCCTCTTAACTCCACTTCCAAGCAGGTACAATAATCCCTCAAAATAGATTACTGAGAGAGGCTTAACAAGAACCTGAATCGGTTTTTTATATCCCAGTCCAAAATATTCGAGTCTTAATACCTTTTTATTTATAATTCCGTCTATGACAGTTTGAAGAATTTTCGAATTACATTCTTTGGGGGCAAATCTGAAAAAGTAGAAGATCTTATCTATATTATCCAGTAAATCTTTGATATCACTTTTATATTTTAATGAATCCAGCAGGCTCTTATATATAATATCAGCTTCATTTTTCAGATTTTCTGCCTTAAACCTTTCAAAAAATCTCTCTGTCATATAGAAGACCAGCAACTTATTTAAACTATCGATGGCTTGATTATTGGTTTTTATATTTCCGTTTTCATCTGATTCTGTAGAAGCCGTCCCGAGATACCAGTACTCCCCTCTTGTCTCATCCTTTGCCTTTATCAGATCCATCCTGCTTCCCAATTTCATCGATTCATCAGTTATAATCTCTCTGAGCTCCTTAAAGTAACCTCTTATCGTCCTTTCGGACAAATTATGCTCTGTTCTGAGTTTGCTAACATATATTCTGTTTGCTCTGTCGGTAAAGAGATTAATGAGGATATTTGCAAATATCTTTGCCTTTGGTTCCGCTACTTTTTCTCTGAGTATCTTTGGTCTGTCAAAATTCATCTCTCTCCCTCTGAAAAAACGGTCACAAATAAAAAAATCCGGCAAATTTTATGCAATCTTACCTGCTATATTGATAAGTGAAAACGGGAATATTTCTTCCCTTTGTTTGAAGGAGGTGTACTATGAAAAAGAGAGAAAAGAAAGAAAAAAAGAGAGTGATTCAGATGCCACAGAACGATATTCAACTTATGGAGTTTTTCAGAAGATACCTCAGATTTCTTGAAAGGGTCCGTGCAAACAATATAAATATTACCGGGAAATACGACAGAATACTGACAAAGTACGAAAAAATTATATATGACATTCTGAATATCGGCTATGCTGCTAAGAACTCTCCTGTTCTTTACCTGATTCAGAAATTCAGATTTAACACGGGCGAATTCAAGACATTTATGTATCTCTTATGCGAATTCGGAGAGAGGGAGGTCCAGTCAAGAGGAGATGAAGACGAAGAAGATTTTGAATTAGACGAAGATACAACTATACCTGCCCGGAGGATAATTGAGACATTCTATAACGACTCTGAGAATATCAGGACAGCCCTGTTTTCAGAAAAATCAAAACTGAGCAGGAAAGATATCATCAAAGTCAATATCAACATAAAACAGATTCCGTCAGGAGATTACAACGCCTCCGTAAGACTTAGTGACTCTATTCTGAAACACTTCAGGCTGACCGAATTTCCCGGCAGGGACAAAAACATAAAACTAATACGGCAGGAAGACATTAAGGAGCCGCTGACAGAAGACATTACTACCCTTCTCGACAAATATATAAATCCTGAAACATCTACCCAGCTATATGATGCAATTAACCTGATACAGAGGACAAATAATCTTTTGCAGGAAAAAAAAGAGGTAGAATTCCCCGTTATCCTCCTTTACGGAAAGACTCAAAGAGAGATTCAGCTCGTTATATGGTCTTTAGCCAGACAATTAAAAAGGGATATACTTGAATACAGGCAAAAAAAAGACGTTGAAGAGGATTTCAGCTTTCTTGAAGAGTCTGATTTTGAGTCAGACCCGCATCTTGAAGAGTATCTCAGGACATCTTACCACGGAGATTACATACTGAATATTCACATTAATACCCGCTCAGACCTCAAAAAGATAAACTACCTTTTCTCCAGATATCAGGAATCAAGAAAAAATCTGATTATTATAACGTCGCAAGACAGACTCAATATTGACGGATTTGGTATCGATAAGGTCAGATATTCCTACATACCGGTACAATTTAAGTTGCCCGATGAGGAGACCAGAAAGAGGCTCTGGATAAACAGGATACCTTCCAGATTCTATGACGGTACCGGTTACGAGGAATTTACAAAGAGATTCGGTAATTTCGGTCTCGAACATATAGAACTCACAGTCAAAAAGGCCTTGGAGAGAATGAACCTCGACGGCAAGAATGTAATCGAAGACGGATTTATTACAGATGCGGCAACAGACATAGAGAGGGCAATGGATTCATACTTTACCGAATCGGAAATATTCGAATCGAACATAGAAAACGACTCGGTTCTGCCGAAAGAAAAATTATCCGATGTAATACTGAACGCAGGACTAGGACCGGAGATACAAAATATCATCAGAATAATCAGAAACAAAGACTCTTTCTACAAAGACGTCCTCGGCACCAGTCAGACCTACGGAAAGGGAATCAAGATTCTCTTCTTCGGACCTCCCGGGACAGGCAAGACTCTCACGGCAAGGGCAATCGCAGGAGAGGCTGGTATGCCATTTCTTGAATTAAACCTGAGTAAACTGATGAATCCGCTCGTGGGTATGACCGAAAAGAAGATTGTTGAATACTTTAAGATGGCAAAGAGAGAGAATGCCGTCTTATTTATAGATGAATGCGATTCACTCATCCTGAGCAGAGAAAGGCTTAATCATAGCTGGGAGTTTTCGCATATAAATGTCCTGTTGAAACAGATAGAGGACTTTGACGGAATACTCATTATGTCTACAAATTTTGAAGAGGTTCGGGATAAGGCAATAAACAGGAGGATGCACTTCTTTATAAAATTCGATATGCCCTGTTTTGAGAGCAGAAGAAGACTCCTTAACTATATAGTGCCAGAGAAGTACCACAACACATTTGACCTCGACAGAATATCGCGGATAGAATTTACAGGCGGAGACCTCAGAAATGTCTGGCTCAGAGTCGGTCAGAAGATATTCTGTGATAAGAACGTAGATACCGACGTCTTCATCGAAGAACTCAAGAGAGAGAGAGAAAAATACAACGAAGAGACCTGTAACAAGAAATGTGGATTTTAGAATAGGAGTCTCTGAATCCGCAATGAATCCGTCAGTAGTCAATAGATCCATTCAGTTTCTTAAACCAGAAATAAATAGGATTTTGAATTTTGTCTGTGATTTTGTTGGAATGCCTTTGGATAAATTCAAAAAGAGAGTAAGAGTTAGGATTGTATCTTCCAATTCGGACAGGGAAGAGAGCTACTTTGATGAAGACACGAACGTCCTGAATATTAATCTGCAGGAGACCGGGTGGGACGGCTTCAATCCGGAATATAGTAAATACTGGCAGTATCTCGTATTTCACGAAATCGGACATTTATTTGAAGAATATGTTGCAAAAGATGCAAAGTTCATTAAATTATTCGGAGATGTAAATAAGGATTATGACGAAGACAAAATTTATCAGAATCTACCAAAAACCTTTTCAGAGAATTATGTATCCCGATATGCCACCAAACATCCCTCAGAAGACTGGGCTGAGACATTTGCAACGGCATTAATTATCAGATATTTTAATGAAACAGACAAACTCAAGAGTCTTAAAACGAAAAATTTTTATAGCAAGATTAGATATGTATATTCAATTAAGGACATAATCAAAAGAAAGGGCAAAGACAAGGAGGTACAAAATGGAAAAAGACCTGATTGAGCAACTAAAATCCGAAAAGGCTCTATACGCCGAGTGCCCAAGTGGAGATATTTTTCCTCTGCACAAGGCAATTATGTTTTATGTGGATGGTCCGGTTCCTGAAAACGTCAAAAAGATTATTGAAGAAAAGAAGAAAGAGCTGGAAGAGAAAAGGCTCGAACTGAAAAAGAAGAAAAAGAAGCTTCAGGAAAGGTCAGAAGTAGCAACAAGATCTACAAATCTTGGTAAGATTCTGGAGAAAGTTGCGCCGGCATTAAAAGGCTTTGAATTTGACAGGAAGGACTGCCGTGCACTTTTTGAGCCAATCGACTACATAGTCTTTAGTGGTCTCTCCACAAAAGAAGGGAATATTGATTCCCTGTACTTTATCGATATCAAGACAGGTAATTCGAGGTTAAATGAACATCAGAGGCAGATAAAAGATGCCGTTGAGAGAGGAAAAATCGACTTTGACAACTATGGAGGCAAGCTATGAATAAAGATATTTTACTGAATTTTCAGGAATTCCAGAAAATTCTCGTGATATGTCCCGTATGCGGCGAGATATACAGGCTGAGTGAACTAAAACTCTTCTATCAGGGGAAGGCAAAGCGAACCTGGCTTGATGAAATAAGAGATGAAGAGACAAGAATTGAACATTTAGAGGAGAAACTGGAGGAAGAGAAGGAGAAAATAAAGGAGAAGGCACAGGAGAAGGCGAGAAGGGAGCTACCAAAATTACTTAAAAAGACCGTTCCGGTAATCTGTAAGCACGGTTATTACCCTCAGGATGTAAAAGCACTCTTTGACCCTGTTGACTTTGTAATATTTGACGGGATGAACTTAAAAGAAAAGGTTAAAAGGGTCGTATTCTTCGACGGCCCACCGCAAAACAAAGTAAGAGAGCGGATTCAGAATACACTGAGAAGAGCAATAAAAGCTGGAAACTACGAATGGAGGACGGTAAAGATAGATGAATTGGGGAGGATAGCAATCGATTTCTAATTAACTTGTTAGAAACAAATAAACTCAAATGTCCAAAAATTCATGTAACTGCAACGTCAAAATGTTACATTTCTGCAAAATTAAAATGTTACATTTTTCGGCTTCATTGATTTTCATATAACTGCCTCACTATATTCTTTTACTATCCCTGATTTTGTTTTGC
>Ga0067045_1028546_pt1 | contig 31373 bp, 27 predicted proteins | sample TerdegcTABiofilm_FD_59184 | JGI IMG/M metagenome (GOLD analysis project Ga0067045, IMG submission 59184) | Combined Assembly of (Gp0054472, Gp0054536) Wastewater bioreactor microbial communities from Singapore -Terephthalate degrading...
GAAACAAAGGCGGCGGTCCAAACGGACCGCCGCCTCTTTCTTTCCGCAGCATGGAGGGATCAGCCGCGCTTGAGCTCCTCCACCAGGCGCTGGAGCTCCTGGGACAGGGCCGCCAGCTCGCTCACGGCCTGGGCCGACTGATTCATGGCCTGGGCGGTTTCCGCCGCGATGCGGTTGACCTCCTCGGTGCCCCGGCTGATCTGCTCGCTGGCCGCGGACTGCTCCTCGCTGGCCGTGGCGATGGCCCGCACCTGGTCGGCCGTGGACTCCACCCGCGCCACGATGGTGGAAAGCGACTGCCCGGCCTCCCCGGCCAGCTCGGTGCTCCGGTTCACGGCCGTGCCCGAGTCGTCCATGCTCTTGATGTTCTGCTGGGTGCCGGTCTGGATCCCGGCCACGGCGTCGCCCACCTCCTTGGTGGCGGCCATGGTCTTCTCGGCCAGCTTGCGCACCTCGTCGGCCACCACGGCGAAGCCGCGGCCCGCGTCGCCCGCGCGCGCGGCCTCGATGGCCGCGTTGAGCGCCAGGAGGTTGGTCTGATCCGCGATGTCCGTGATCACGTTCATGATCCGGCCGATGCCCTTGGCCTGCTCGCCCAGGTCGCCCAGGCTCTCCTTCATGCTCTCCGTGCGGCGGCGCACCTCGCCGATGGCCGCGATGACGTTCTCCACCACCTTGGCCCCGCGCTGGGCCTCTTCCCGGGCCTGGTCCGCGTTGCCCGCGGCCTCCGAGGCGTTGCGCGCCACCTCCATGACCGAGGCGTTCATCTGCTCCATGGCCGTGGCCGACTCCGAGGTGCGCTCGCGCTGGATCTCTGTGCCGCGGCTGGACTGCTCGATCTGGGCGGCCAGCTCCTGGGAGGCCGAGGTCACGCGCTCCACGATGGTCTCGATGCGCCGGGCCGCGTCGAGCATGCCCTCGCTCTTGGCGCTCTCGGCCTGCCTGCGGGCCTCCTCTGCGGCGCGGGTGGCGCTCTCGGCCTGGCGGGTCTTGTCCTCGGCCTCGCGGCTCTTGGCCTCGGCCTGGCTGATCTTGTCCTTGAGGGTGGCCACCATCTTGCGCAAGGCCTCGGCCAGGGTGCCGATCTCGTCCTGGCGGTTGATGACCAGTTCCTCGTCCAGGGCGCCCTGGGCCACCTTGGCCGCGAACTCGGTGGTGCGCTTGAGCGGACGGGCCAGGGACAGGGAGAAGCCCAGGCCCAGGCCCACCATGATGAGCGCGATGACGGCCGAGGCCACCAGGGTGGAGACGTTGATCTCGGTCTCGGCCTTTTCCACCGTGGTCATGGGCTGGCCGATGAACCACATGCCCGCCACCTGGCCCGCGGGGTCGCGGATGGGCCAGTAGGCGGTCTGGTAGCGGCGGCCCAGGATGACGTTGGTGTTGAGGAAGACATCGCCCTTTTCCAGCACGGTGCGCAGCACCTCGGGGTTGTCCATCTTGGTGCCGATGGCCCGCTTGCCATCGCGCATGATGGTGGTGGCCACGCGGGTGTCCTTCTCGAACACGGTCACTTCCAGGCCGGTGTAGGCCTTGATGGAGTCCACGAAGTCGTCGGTGGAGAGCGAGATGCCGATGCTCACCGAGCCGAGCACCTGGCCGTCCACCTTGATGGGCGCGCCCACGCGCAGGGAGAACTTGACCACCGTGCCGGGCTCGATGCCCACGTTCAGCTCGCCCTTGAGGGCCTTCTGCACGTTCATCTGGGAGAGGACGCTGTCCCCGGCCTTGTCCGAGTGGGCCCGCACCACCACCTTGCCCTCGGTGTCGGCCACGGTGATGAACTCGGCCTTGTTGCGCTCCATGAAGTGCTTGACCAGGGGCTTGAGCACGGCCAGGTCGCGGGCCTTGAAGGCCTCCTGGAACTCGTGGTTCTCGGCCAGGATCTCGCCTTGCTGGAGGAACTTGTCCTTCTGGTCCTGGATTTCCTTGGCCACGATGACCTGCATGGTGTGGATGTTCTCGCGGGCCGCGTTGGAGAAGCCCTGGTGCACGAAGTAGCGCGCCGTGAGGTACACACCGGTGCTGGTCACTGCCACGGCCAGCACGACCATAACCAGGATCTTGGTGAGGATGGAGATACGCATGGAACGTGGCTCCTTGCCGCAGGGAGTGGTTGATTGCCGTCTTATCGGACGGGGGGATGCCCGGGTTGAGGCCCGCCACGCCTTTTTGCACCCGGTCCCGCCCGCCTTCCTTGCGGAAAAGCATATTTCGGCCCGCATGTCCAGGAACCGGGCCAAAATATCACGGCGCGGCGCCGTGCGGGCTCGTTGCAACCGTTTCTCCTTTCAGGCTAAAGGGGGGGCCATGCGCTGCCTCTTCCTGCACACCAACTTCCCGGCCCAGTTCCGCCACCTGTGCTACGCCCTGGGCCGCGAGCCGGGCAACGAGACGGTCTTCGCCACCATGAACCCCCGGCCCGAGTGGGAGATTCCCGGGGTGCGCAAGGCCGTGTTCGCCGCCGACGGCGAGCCCGCCCGGGGAGTCCACCCCCTGGCCCGGAACATGGAGGAGTGCGCGCGCAAGGCCGCGGGCGCGCTCCGGACGCTGCTGGCCCTGCGCGGCCAGGGCTTCGCGCCGGACACGGTCTATGCCCACTCGGGCTGGGGTCCGAGCCTGGGCCTGCCGGACGTGTTTCCCGAGGCCCGGCAGCTGCGCTATTTCGAGTGGTACTACGACCCGGACGGGGCCGACGCCCGCTTCGGCGGCCGGCCCATGGCCCCGGAGGCCAGGACCCACATGCAGGCCCGCAACCTGCCCATCCTCATGGACCTGGCCCGCTGCCACCAGGGGATCTGCCCCACGCGCTGGCAGGCCGCCCAGTTCCCGCCCGAGCTGCGGGCCAAGCTGACCATCCTGCACGACGGCGTGGACACGGACTTCTTCCGGCCCGAGCCGGGCGTCCCCCTGGTCCTGCCCGGCCTGGACCTCTCCGCGGCCTCGGAGATCGTGACCTACGCCACCCGGGGCATGGAGCCCTACCGGGGTTTTCCCGAGTTCATGGAGGCCGCGGTGGAGGTGGTGCGGGCCAGGCCCGGCTGCCACGTGGTGGTGGCGGGCGAGGACCGCGCCTGCTACGGCCCGCCCCCGGCCAAGGGCAAGACCTGGAAGCAGGCGGTGCTCGAGAAGCTCCGGCCCGACCCGGAGCGCATCCACTTCACCGGGCCCCTGCCCTACGCCCACTACCGCCGCCTGCTCCAGGCGGGCACGGTCCACGTCTATCTCACGCGGCCCTTCGTGCTCTCCTGGTCCTGCCTGGAGGCCATGGCCTGCGGCTGCCTGCTGGTGGCCTCGGACACCGGGCCGGTGCGCGAGGTGGCCCGGCACGGGGTCAACGCCCTGCTCACGGATCTGCGGCCGGCCGCGATCGCCGCGCGCATGGTGGAGGCCCTGGAAGGCCGGGAAAAATACGCGGCCCTGCGGGCCAAGGCCCGGGAAACCGTGCTGCGCCACTTCGACCTGAAAAAGCTCCTGCCCCGGCACCTGGCGCTTTTGCGCGCCCCGGAACAACGCGCCGCGCGCCGCTAGCCCCCCAACCGGAGCCTCTTTCCCCCGCCGGGGCTTGATTCGCGGCCCAAGCGTGATTTTGTTGCCAAATAGACCTCTTACCGGCTATCTTCAGCAGCGTCGAACCCCCCAGCCAGGGGACCAGGGAGGCATTGTGCCCACGCAGGAATTCCCCCAGATTCTCGGCGTCTATTCGCTGCTCACCGACGAGGCCGCGGGCATGGGCGGCACGGCCAAGAAGCAGACCCAGATCACCTACTGGTACGTGCGGCTGCTGGCCCCGGAATCCTATGAGGTCCAGCCCCTGAACATCCACCACGTGCCCTCGGGCATCCGCAAGGAAGTGCCGGAGCTGGACTTCCTCAAGAACTACACCCCCGAGCCCACCTACTACAAAACCCACACCGTGCCCGCGCTCAAGACCCTGGCCCGCAAGATCTCCGCGGGCGAGGAACACTTCAAGGCCGGCGAGCTGGACCAGGCCGAGCGGGAGTTCCTCAAGGCCCTCATGATCGACGATCTCAACGTGCGGGCCAACTACGGCCTGGGCGAGGTCTATTCCGAACAGAAGGAGTTCGTGAAGCTCAAGAAGGTCCTGGACACCCTCATGGGCCTGTCCGAGGCCTTCCAGGAGGAGCAGCGCGAGCGCTTCAACTCCTTCGGCATCAACCTGCGCAAGAACGGCCACTTCGACGAATCCCTGCGCTTCTACCACCAGGCCCTGATCTTCAACGACCGCGACGAGCACGTGTTCTTCAACATCGCCCGGGTGCACTTCGACAAGGGCGACAAGGAGAACTGCGTGAAGCACCTCCAGCAGGCCCTGAGCATCAATCCGGAATTCAAGGAAGCCCAGAAGTTCCTCAAGTTCTGCGAAGGCAGCCGCCTGGCCAAGAGCCCCCGGCTCTAGAGGGACGGCCCCGCCGCCGAAAAAGCCCCCTGCAGGGGGCTTTTTTCATGGCCAGAACGCGGCGTCCAGCGGACCGTCCAGCAGCTGAAGCCGCTCGATCTGCAGGGCCAGCAGCACGGTGTCCGGGGCCCCCAGAAGGGGGACCAGGTGGGGGTGGCGCGCGGCCAGGGCCGCGCTGGCGGTCTGGGCTTCGCCGCCGTCCAGGATGCGCACCCTGCCGGACACGGTGAGCGCGCGCACCCGCCCGGGTTCGGGCCGGGGCTCGGCGTCCCGGTCGTCCAGGAGCAGGGCCGCCCGGGGATCGCTCGCCAGGTTGCCGAACTTGCGCGTGCCCCGGCCGGTGGCCAGGTACAGGGCGCGGCCGCCCGGCTCCAGGGCCAGACCCATGAGCGAGGCCGACGGCCCGTCGGGTCCGCAGGTGGCCAGGACCCCGTGGCCGCAGCGCCGGAGCAGGTCGAGCATGCCTTGGGGGAGGGGTGGGATCATGGCCCAAGGCTATCTCCGCTCCCGGCCTTGGGCAAGAGGGAGGATGGCCACGTCCCGCCTGCCCTTCCGGAGGCCTGCTGATTTTTTTCCAGTTTCCCTTGGCGGCTTGCCGGGGCTTGGGCTAAAAAATCCTCAAAGAATCCTTCCCAGGAGAAACCATGCCGGACAGGACGGACGCGGCCGAGGCCCTGGCCGCCGCCAACAGACGCATCGCCGAACTGGAGGCCCGCCTGGACGCGGCCGAGGAAATCGCCAACCTGGGCGGCCACACCCAGGACGTGCGGACCGGCGAGATGACGCTGACGCCCGGGTTCCGGCGCATCCTGGGCCTGGAGCCGGACCGGCCCTACTCCCTGACCGACCTCCAGGCCTTGATCCTGCCCGAGGACCTGCCCCAGGTGGACGACTTCTTCCGCAAGGTCCTGAACCGCGGCGGCCCCTTCGAGCGGGAGTTCCGCATCCGCCGGGCCTCGGACGGCGACGTGCGCTGGGTGCACGTGCACGGCGACACCACGGCCGGACCGGACGGAAGCCCGGCCCTGCTCTTCGGCCTGACCCTGGACATGACCGATCGCCACCGGGCCGAAGAGGCCCTGCGCCGGAGCGAGGAACGCTACCGCGGCCTGTTCGAGCACATGACCACGGGCTTCGCCTTGCACCGGGTGGTGCTGGACGATGCGGGCCGCCCCGCGGACTACGTGTTCCTGGAGGTGAACCCGGCCTTCGAGCGGCTCACCGGCCTGCGCCGGGAGGACATCCAGGGCCGCTCGGTGCTGGAGGTGATGCCGGACACGGAGTCCTCCTGGATCGAGACCTACGGCCGCGTGGCCCAGGGCGGCGGCCCCGTGCAGTTCGAGCAGTACAGCCGGGCCGTGGCCCGCTGGTTCGAGGTCCTGGCCTACAGCCCGGCCCCGGAGCATTTCGCCGTCATCTTCGGCGACGTCACAAACCGCCACCGGACCGAGGAGGCCCTGCGCCTGGGCGAGGAGCGCCTGAGCCTGGCCCTGGAGGCCACCACCGAGGCGATCTGGGACTGGGACATCCCCTCGGGCCGCGTGTTCACCGGGCCCCGCTGGCTCTCCATGCTGGGCTATCCCCCGGACGCCGCCCCCGTGACCTTCCGGTCCTGGAGCGCGCTCGTCCACCCCGAGGACTTCCCGGCCGTGGAGGCCCGCCTGCGCGAGCACCTTGAAGGCCGCGCCCCCTACGAGGTCACCTTCCGCATGTGCGCCGCGGACGGCTCCTGGCGGCACATCCTGGCCCGGGGCAAGGTGGTGGCCCGGGACGCCGGGGGCGCGCCCCGGCGCATGGTCGGCACCCACGCCGACGTGACCCAGCAGGTGGCGGACCGCGAGGCCCTGCGCCGGAGCGAGGCCCTGCTGCGCACCATGATCCGGAGCCTGCCCGTGGATTTCTGGGCCCGGGACCTGGACGGCAAGATCATCCTCCAGAGCGATCGCTCGGTGCAGCTCTGGGGCGACCTGCGCGGCACGGGCACCGAGGACGTCCGCTTCGGCAAGGCCACCCTGGACGTGTGGCGCGAGAACAACCGCCAGGTCCTGCTGGGCGACACGGTGCAGGGCGACGTGGAGATGACCCCGCTGGACGGCGCGCCGCGGCGCTTCCACAACGTGGTGGCGCCCATCCGCGACGGCGGCGAAATCCGCGGCATCCTGGGCATGAACATGGACATCACGGACCTGGAGCGCCAGGCCAAGGCCCTGGCGGAAAGCGAGCAACGCTACCGCCACCTGGTGGACCTCTCGCCCCTGCCCATCCTGGTGCACACCGGGGGCCGCATCGTGTTCGCCAACCCGGCCGCGGCCCGGACCCTGGCCGCGCCCTCGCCCGAGGCCCTGGTGGGCCTGGACGCCCTGTCCATCATCCACCCCGAGGGCCGGGACGTCTCGCGCGGACGCATGGAGCGGATCTACGCCAAGCAGGGCGACGCCCCGCTCATCCGCCAGCGCTTCCTGCGCCTGGACGGCGAGGCCATCGACGTGGACCTGCTCACGGCCATGGTGGACTACCAGGGCAGGCCCGCGGCCCAGGCCGTGTTCGTGGACGTGACCGCGCGCCGGGCCGCCGAGGAGGCCCTGCTGCGGGCCAAGGAGGCGGCCGAGGCAGCCAGCCGCGCCAAGAGCGAGTTCCTGGCCAACATGAGCCACGAGATCCGCACCCCGCTCAACGGCATCATCGGCATGCTCCAGCTCCTGCGCGCCACCCGCCTGGACCCGGAGCAGGCCTTCTACGCGGGCACGGCCCAGGACTCGGGCCACCACCTGCTCTCGGTGATCAACGACATCCTGGACTTGAGCCGCCTCCAGGCCGGGCGCCTGGTCCTGCGGCCCACGGTCTGCGACCTGAAGGACCTGGCCCGCCAGGTGTTCAGCTCGTGCGGCGGCCAGGCCCGGGAGAACCGCGTGGCCCTGTCCCTGGAGCTGGCTCCGGACCTGCCCAACCCCGTGCTCTGCGACGCGGCCCGCCTGCGCCAGGTGCTCCTGAACCTGGTGGGCAACGCCCTCAAGTTCACGGAGGACGGCTCGGTGCGCCTGGAGATCGCGCCCCTGCCCGCGGCTGGCCCGGACCTGCAGCTTTATTTCGAGGTGCAGGACACGGGCATCGGCATCCCCGAGGACAAGCTCCTGGAAATCTTCGAATCCTTCACCCAGGTGGACGGCTCGCTCTCGCGCCGCTACCAGGGCACGGGCCTGGGCCTGGCGATCGCCCGCCGCCTGGTCTCGGGCCTGGGCGGCAGCGTGTCCATCGACTCCGAGCCGGGCCAGGGCACCATCGTGGCCTTCTCCATCCGGGCCGGGGCCGTGGCCCTGGAGCCCGGCCCCGAGGTCCGGCGCTTCGAGCCCCTGCCCCGGCGGAGCGAGGCCGCCCCCGGCCCGGGCGCGGCCCGCGTGCTGGTGGTGGAGGACGACCGCATCAACCAGATGCTCTTCCGCCGCTTCCTGGAGAAAATGGGCCTGCGCACGGCCTGCGCCGGAAACGGCCGCGAGGCTCTGGACATGCTGGCCGCCGGGGACTTCGACTGCCTGCTCATGGACGTGCAGATGCCGGGCATGGACGGGATCGCGGCCACCCGCGCCATCCGGGCCTCCCAGACCCTGGGGCCCAAGTCAAAGGTGCCCATCATCGCGCTCACGGCCCACGCCATGCGCGGGGACCGCGAACGCTTCCTGGAGGCGGGCATGGACGCCTACCTGTCCAAGCCCGTGGACTTCGCGGACCTGGCCCGGCTGCTGCGCGAGATCCTGGGCCTGGACACGCCCGCATGAACGCGGAGCTCGCCTTCCGCGCCGCCGGCCTGCCAAAGGACGCGTTCTCCTGCTGCTGACCGGCTTCGCCGGTTCTGCGGAAAGGCGGGGGATTCAGGCTGCCTTGGCCTCTTTCCTGTGCTGGTCCAGGAAGTAGAGCACCGGCACCACCATGCGCGAGAAGAGCGTGGCCGCCACTTCCCCGGCCAGAAGCGAAATGGCCAGGCCCTGGAAGATGGGGTCGAAGAGGATGACGAAGGCCCCGGCCACCACGCTCATGGCCGTGAGCAGCATGGGCCGGAAGCGCACGGCCCCGGCCTCGATGACCGCGTCGTGCAGGGTCTCGCCGTGGGAGCGGCGCAGCTTGATGAAGTCCACCAGGATGATGGAGTTGCGCACCACGATGCCCGCGCCCGCGATGAAGCCGATCATGGACGTGGCCGTGAAGAAGGCCCCGGCCAGGGCGTGGGCCGGGATGATGCCGATGAGCGAGAGCGGAATGGGCGACATGATGGCGATGGGCGTGGTGTAGGACCCGAACCAGCCCACCACCAGGATGGCGATGAGCACGAGCACCACGGCGAAGGCCAGGCCCATGTCGCGGAAGACCTCGTAGGTGATCTGCCACTCGCCGTCCCACTTCAGGCTGAAACGCGCGGAGCCGTCGGGCATGGCCGCGTAGTGGCGCTCAAGCGGGGTCCTGTCCCCGGACTGCCAGGCGCCCTTGCCTTCGGCCGCCAGCTCGTCCAGGGCCTTGTCCACCCGGGCCATGGCATAGACCGGGCTTTCCTCGCGTCCGGCCAGGTCCGCGGTGACATAGACCACGGGCAGCAGGTTCTTGCGGTAGAGCATGCGCGGCGTGGTGCGCGGCTCCACGTGCCCCACCTGGCCCAGGGACACGGGCGCGGAGCCGTCCCCGCGCACGGGCACGTGGGCCAGGTCCGCGGCGCTGGAGCGGCGCTCCAGGGGCAGCCGCACCACGATGGGCACGTCCTCGCGCGCGGCCGGGTCGTGGAGCAGGCCCGCCTTTTCCCCGGCCACGGCTGCGGCCACCACGCGCCGGGCCCGCTCCGGGTCCACGCCGTTGATGAGGGCCTTGTCCGTGTCCAGGATGAGCCGCTCCTCGGGCGCGGGGTCGGAGACGTACCAATCCACGTCCACCACGCTCTCGGTGCGGGCCAGGATGTCCTTGACCTGCCGGGCCACGGCCTCGCGTCCGGCCTGGTCCGGGCCGTAGATCTCGGCCACCAGGGTCTGGATCACGGGCGGCCCGGGCGGCACCTCCACCACCTTGACCCGCGCGCCCGAACCCTTGGCCAGGGGCGCGACCATGTTCCGGGCCAGCTTGGCCAGCTCGTGGCTGGAGAGCGCGCGCTCCCCGCGCGGGGTGAGGTTCACCTGGACCTCGGCCTGGTGCGGGCCGGAGCGCAGGTAGTAGTGCCGCACCAGCCCGTTGAAGGAGAACGGCGCGCTGGTCCCGGCATAGACCTGCACGTCCGTGACCTCGGGCCGGGCCAGCAGGGCCTGGGCCATGTCCGAGGCCGCGGCCAGGGTGTTCTCCAGGGCCGTGCCCTCGGGCATGTCCACCACCAGCTCGAACTCGGACTTGTTGTCAAAGGGCAGCATCTTCACCAGCACGGCCCGCAGGGGGAAGAGCGACACGGCCCCCAGGAGCAGCAGGACCACCAGGCCCAGGAAGCCCCAGCGCCAGGCGGGCCGGTCCAGGAGCCTGCGCATGAAGGCCTCGTAGAGATGCGTCAGCCTGCCGCCTTCCTCCTCCTGGCCCGCGTCGTGCTGGTTGAGCACGTGGAGCGAGGTCCAGGGCGTGATGGCGAAGGCCACGGCCATGGAGAGCAGCATGGCCATGGACGCGCCCACGGGCATGGGCCGCATGTAGGGGCCCATGAGCCCGCCCACGAAGGCCAGGGGCATGATGGCGGCGATGACCGTGAAGGTGGCCAGCACCAGGGGCGCGCGCACCTCGTTCACGGCCTCCACGATGACCTCCGCGAAGGGCCGCCCCCGGGAGCCGGGCAGCCGGATGTGGCGCACGATGTTCTCCACGTCCACGATGGGGTCGTCCACCAGGATGCCGATGCAGAAGATGAGGGCGAACAGCGTCACGCGGTTCAGCGTGTAGCCCAGGAGCCAATACACGGCGAGCGTCACGGCCAGCGTCACGGGCACGGCCACCATGACCACGAAGCCCGCGCGCAGGCCCAGGAACAGGGCCACGATGGCCCCCACGGAGAGGGCCGCGATGAGCAGGTGGTCCAGCAGCTCGTCGGCCTTGTCCCGGGCCGTGCGGCCGTAGTCGCGCACCACCGTGGTCTGCACGGAGTCCGGCAGGGACCAGCCGCGCAGGGCCTCCACCCGGCGCAGGACCTCGCGGCAGAGCCTGTCGGCGTTCACCCCGGGCCGCTTGGCCACGCTCATGGTCACGGCCGGATAGACCCGGCCCGGCTCGGCCGCGATGCCCCTGGAGGCCGCGGCGGGTCCGGGCGCGAAAAGCACGTAGTCCGCGGGTTCGTCGGCCCCGTCCTTGATTTCCGCCACGTCCGAGAGGTACACGGGCCGCCCCTCGCGCACGGCCAGCACCACCCGGGCCACGTCCGCCGCCGAGCGCAGGAAGCTGTCCAGGCGCACGTTCACCGAGGCCCCGTCGCGGGTCATGCTGCCGCCCACGCCCGCGCGGTTCTGGGCCGCCAGGGCGTCGGCCACATCGGCCAGGTCCAGGTTGAGCGCGCGCAGGCGCTCGGGGTCGGCCTCCACCACCACGGCCCTGGCCCGGCCGCCGGTGAGCGTGACCTCCGAGACCCCGGGCGTGCTCCGGGCGGCCTCGGCCGCCTCCAGGGCGGCGCGGCGCAGGGTGCGGCCGTCCAGCCCCTGGCCGTAGAAGCTCACGGCCAGCACGGGCACGTCGTCGATGGAGCGGGGCTTGAGGATGGGCATGGAGCAGCCCGGCGGAATCCAGTCCAGGTGCTGGTAGAGCTTGGCGTAGGTGCGCAGGATGGCGGCCTCGGCGTCCAGGCCCACCTTGAAGCGCGCCACGGTGAAGGCCCGGCCGTCCTCGGCCATGCTATAGACGTACTCCAGGTCCGGGATCTCCCAGAGCAGCTTCTCCATGGGCGCGCTCACCCGGCGCTCGATCTCGCCCGGCTCGGCCCCGGGCATGTTCACGAAGATGTCGATCATGGGCGCGCGGATCTGGGGCTCCTCCTCGCTGGGGGTCAGGACCACGGCCATGACGCCGAGCAGGACCGCGGCGGCGATGAGGAGCGGCACGAGCCTGGAGCGGGCGAAGCTTGAGGTGATGCGGCCCAGCAGGCCGTGGCGTCCCGGGGCGCTACTCATGGCGGATGTCTGTTCCCGGGCCGTTCAAAAACCGTGAGGGCACGGCGCGAAAACATCCCACGGCCGGCGCGTATCGCCCATACGCGAGGATGCGGGATGTTTGCAGCAACGCAGCCATGACGGATTTTTCAACGGCCCGTCAGGAACCGGCCAGGCGGTCGCCTTCGCGCAAGGTCTGGTCCGGCGACACCACCACGGTCTCGCCCGGGGTGAGCCCCGAGAGGATCTCCACCAGCAGCCCGGCCGTGTCCTCCCCGGCCTGGGCCTGGAGGATGTAGGAGCGGCCCTCCACCTGGGCCTGGAGGAAGCGGCCCCCGGTCTTGACGATGCGCAGCCGCAGCACCTGGTCCTGGTCCACGCTGAGCACGGTGGGCAGCTCGCCGCGCAGGCGCACCGCAGCCTCGGGCACGAGCAGCTTGCGGGCCGGGGTCAGGGGCACGCAGACCTTGCCGAAGAGCCCGGCCCGGGCCTGGGCCCCGGGCTCGCCGCCCTCGATCTCCCGCGGCAGGGCGGCCTTGACCCGGAAGGTGCGCGTGGCCGGGTCCACGTGGCCGATGACCGCGGTGAGCGTGGTGGAGAACGGCCGGGCCGAGAGCGCGGGCACGAAGCCCAGCACCAGCATGCCCGGACCCAGCCGGGAGAGCAGGCTCTCGTCGGCCTGGGCCGCGATCTCGAAGCCGCTCTCGGCGTCGTCGATGGAGGCCAGGGGCGCGCCCGCGTTGACGAAGGCCCCCAGGTCGGCCTGGCGGCGGGTGAGGATGCCGGAAATGGGGGCCGTGACCGTGCTGTAGGAAAGGAGCGAGGCCACCTCGGCGCTCTGGTGCCCGGCCTGGGCGGCCTGGGCGGCCAGGGCCCGCTCCTGGCTCTGGAGGCTGAGGAACTCGGCCTGGGCCTTGTCGAAGTCCTCGCGGCTCACGGCCTGCTGGTCCAGGAGCTTGCGCATGCGCTCCAGGTTGGTGCGGGCCAGGGCCAGCCGGGCGGCCACGGCCTTGCGCTCCAGGTCGGCCTGACCCACCCCGGCCTGGGCCCCCTGCTGGCGCTGGCGCAGCTCGGCGTCGTCGATCTGGAGGATGGGCTGGCCCTTCTGGACCATGGCCCCCTCCTCCACGAACACGGCCGTCACCGTGCCCGAGATCTTGCTGGAGAGCACGGCGCTGTTCCTGGCCTCCACCTGGCCGGGCAGGCTGCGGCACTCCACGGCCTCGCGCGGCTCCAGCACGAGCACGCCGGCCCGCACTTGGCGGGCCTCCGGGGCCTTGCCCTGGTCCCGGCCGCAGGCGGCCAGAGCCAGGCACAGGACGAGGAGCAGGACGCAGGGAACGGGTTTTCGCAGCATGGCCCGATACTCCGGCCAACGGCCCCCGGTGTCAACCCCCCGGGCTTACACGTCCAGGCCCGCGGCGTGCACCGCGGCCATGCCGCCCTCCACGCTGGTGGCCTCAAAGCCGTTGTGCGCGAGCGTCACCAGGGCCTCGTAGGAGCGCGCCCCGGTGTTGCAGATGACCACCACGGGCCGGTCCCTGGGCACCTCGGCCAGGCGTCCGGCCAGCTCGCCCTGGGGAATGTTGTGCCAGTCCCCGGGGTGCTTGGCCACCAGCTCGGCCACGTTGTCGCGCTCGCGGCAGTCCAGGAGGTAGATGCCGTTCTCGCCTCGCCCCTCCCAGAGCTTCTCGAACTCGTCCACGCCCATGCCGCGGTTCCGGCCCGTGACGATGTTGTCGGCCACGTTGCCGAGCACGTTGAGGATGTCCATGGCCGAGGCGAAGGGCGGGGAATAGGCCATCTCCAGGTTGCCCAGGTCGGCGCAGACCGGCTTGTGGGGCAGGAGCGCGGAGACCGCGTCCACCTTGCCCACCAGGGAGTCGCCCATGACGCTCACGCCCTGCATGCCCAGGACGCGGCCCGTGCCGCGCTCCACCACCAGGTCCAGGGACATGAGGCCCTTTTCCGGGTAGAAGTGGGCGCGGTCCAGCATGGAGACGTGCACGTTCACGGCGTCCAGGCCCTCGCGCAGGGCGGCCTGGATGGGCAGACCCACGCCCGCGGCGCTCTGCTCGAAGAGCTTCACGCACCAGGCCCCGCAGGCCCCCTCGAAGCGGGCGTCGCCCCCGGCCAGGTTGGTGCCGATGACCCGGCCCTGGCGGTTGGCCATGGAGCCCAGGGGCAGGTACGAGGGCTTGCCCGTGACCAGGTTGGTGATCTGCACGCAGTCGCCGCCCGCGAAGATGTCCGGGTCCGAGGTGCGCAGGGTCTCGTCCACGATGATGCCGCCGCGCGGCCCCACGGAAAGTCCGGCCTCCTTGGCCAGCCTGGAGTTGGGCGTCACGCCCACGGAGAGGATGACCAGGTCCGCGTCGAGCGCGCCCTTGTCCGTGACCAGGCGCTGCACGCGGCCGTCGCCCTCCAGGCGCAGGAGCTTCTCGCCGAAGCGGAAGGAGACGCCCTTCTCCTCCATGTGGCGGCGGGCCATGCGCGCGATGACCGGCCCGGCCACCGAAGGCAGGATGTGCGGCATGTATTCGAGCACCGTGGTCTCGATGCCCCACATGTCGGCGAAGGCCGTGGCCATTTCCAGGCCGATGAAGCCGCCGCCCACCACCACGGCCGAGCCCACCTTGCCCGAGGCCACGCGGGCGCGGATGGCCTCGGCGTCCTCCAGCCCGGCCACGGTATGAACCCCGTCCAGGTCCATGCCCGGCAGGGGCAGGCGGTTGGGGGTGCTGCCCGTGGCGATGACGAGCTTGTCGTAGGAAAGGGTCTCCTCCTTGCCCGTGGGCAGGTGGCGCAGGGTCACGGTCTTGGCCTTGCGGTCGATGGAGAGCGCCTCGGTCTCGGTGCGCACGTCCACGCCCTTGGTGGCCTTGAAGAAGGCCTCGTCGCGCACCATGTGGAAGGCCGTGGACTGGAGCGCCGCGGCGTCGCTGATGTCGCCGGACACGTAGTAGGGAATGCCGCAGCCGCCGTAGGAGAAGCGCTTGCCGCGCTCGATCATGGTCACCCGGCTGTCCGGCTCCAGACGCTTGAAACGGCAGGCGGCCTTGGGACCCAGGGCCACCGCGCCGATGATCACCACATGTTGGGCCATGGTTTCCTCGCTTTTTACTCTGGATTCATCCTGCGGACACGCACAGGACCATAACCACCCTCCGGCTCCGACGGAAGAGGGAGCGGACGCTCACCCTTGTTTTTCCGGAAACGGGAAGCGCGGCCCCGGGCGGCGGACAGGGGACGTCCGCCGCCCGGGGCCGCAGGATTGCGGGTTCCATTGCGGCCCTAGTGGTCGCAGGTGTTGGCGCCCGTGACCAGGGAACCGGCCAGAAAGGCCCGCACCAGGGACACGGGCTCCTCGGCGGGCGCGCCCACCGTGACCTGCACCCCGGCGGCCTCGAAGAGCTGGCGGGCGCGGCCGCCCATGCCTCCGGCGATGACGTGGGTCACGCCGCGCTCCTTGAGCCAGCCGGGCAGCAGCCCGGGCTCGTGGGGCGGGGGCAGGAGCATGCGGGGCTGGGCGGGCTCGCCCTGCTCCACGTCCAGGATGGTGAAGGTCTCGCAGTGGCCGAAGTGGGCGCAGAGCTTGCCCTGCGCCGTGGGAATGGCGAATCGCATGGTCGTCTCCTTTGTGCGTGCTCAACCGGTGTTGCGGCCGCAGCAGGACCCGGGCACGCAGCCCTTGTCCCTGGGGCGGTCCCCGCAGCAGCCGTGACCCCGGGCGTCGGGCAGGCCTCCGCGCTCCTTGCCGGTGAGCAGCGAGCCGGCCGACATCAGGCGCTTCGGCGCGGCCCCGCAATCCGGGCAGGCGGGCGTGTCCTGGCCCAGGGCCAGTTCCTCGAAGACCCGGCCGCAGGCCGGGCACTCGTACTCATAGATGGGCATGGCTCCTCCTACCAGTGGCCGTCCTTGTCCGCGCCGTCGGCCGCGGGCAGCTTGCCGTCCTTGTACAGCTCCAGGGCGCGGGCCACGCTCATCTCGCCCGCGGCCAGGTGCACGCTGATGCGGCCCCTGGACAGGGCCAGGAAGGCCTTGGGCCCCACGTGGCCGGTGATCACGGCCCGGGCCCCGGATCCGGCCACGTTCTGCGCGGCCTGGAGCCCCGCGCCCTGGGCCAGGGCCATGTTCTGACCGTTCTCCACGAAGTCCCACGCGCCCGTGTCCGTATCCACGACCACGAATCCGGCGGCGCGTCCGAAACGCGGGTCAAGGGGGCTGTCCAGCCCCTTGCCCTGGGCGCTTACGGCGATCTTCATTCCTTATTTCCCCTTTTGCGGCAGCAGGTCCGGCGGTGGGTTCCGTCGCAAACGCCGGGGCCGCAGCCCGGCATGCGATACCGTTCCAGCTCCCCGGCCCGCCAGGCGGCCAGGACCTCCCGCGGTCCGCCGCGCAGCCAGGGCCGCACGTCCAGCCCGGCGCGCTCCAGGGCGTGCAGGAGACGCCCCGTGACCGCGCCGCAGAGCAGGGCCCGCACCCCGGCCCGGGACAGGTCCGCGGGCAGGGACAGGGCCGAGAGCGGCTGGGGCAGCCGGCCGCGCTCCAGGACCTCGCCGCCCTGGACCTCGAAAAGCCGAAGGTCCGTGGCCGTGTCCAGAAGCGAGGCGAGGCGGTCCCCGTAGCAGGCGACGCAGAGAAGCATGGCCGGACCTAGCATGGCCTGTGCCAGACAGAATGATATTGAATATCAACAGGATAAAAAAACGCCCGGGCGGATAGGGCGCAAAATGCGCCCACTCAGTCCGCTGCGCCGCCCCCGGGGGACAGGATGCGGCGCAGGGTGTCCTTGGAGATGCCCAGCTCGCGGCAGGCGGCCATGCGGCGGCCGCCGTGGCGCTCCAGGGCCTCCTGCGCGGCCCGGCGCTTGATCTCGGCCAGCGTCCCGGCCGGGGCGGCGCGGCCTTCGCCGGACACGGGCCGGATGTACTCGGGCAGGTGCGCGGGCCGGATGGGCCCGGCCGGGCAGAGGATGAAGGCGTACTCGATGATGTTCTGGAGCTCGCGCACGTTGCCCGGAAAGGGGTGGCTCATGAGGATGCGCAGGACCTCGGGGTCCACGCCGTCCACGTCCTTGCCCTGGAGCAGGTTCTGGCGCGAGACGAAAAGCTCGGCCAGGAGCGGGATGTCCTCGCGCCGCTCGCGCAGGGGCGGCAGCACCAGCCGGGCCACGTTCAGGCGGTAGAAGAGGTCCTGGCGGAAGCGGCCCCGGCCCACCATGTCCTCCAGGTCGCGGTTGCTGGCCGCGATGATGCGCACGTCCACGGGCACGCTCTTCGTGGCGCCCAGGGGCTCCACGGCCCGCTCCTGGAGCGCGCGCAACAGCTTCACCTGGAGGCCCAGGGGCAGGTCCCCGATCTCGTCCAGGAAGAGCGTGCCGCCGTGGGCCGCCTGGAAGCGGCCGGGCTTGTCCTTCTTCGCGTCGGTGAAGGCCCCGGCCTTGTAGCCGAACAGCTCGGACTCCAGGAGGTTTTCGGGCAGGGCCCCGCAGTTCACGGCCACGAACGGCCCCTTGGCCCGCGGGCTCAGGGAGTGCAGGGCGCGGGCGAAGAGCTCCTTGCCCGTGCCGGACTCGCCCGAAAGGAGCACGCTGGCCCCGCTGGCCGCGATCTGCGGCAGGATCTCCAGGATGCGGGCCAGGGCCGGGCTGCGGCCGTGGATGTCCTCCAGGCTGTAGCGGCCGTCCAGCTTCTTTTTCAGGAGCTGCACGGCCGAAAGGTCGCGGAAGGTCTCCACCCCGCCGATGACCCGGCCGCGCCGGTCCTTGAGGGGCGCGGCGCTGATGCTCACCGGCACCTTGCTCCCGTCGGCGCGCACGAAGTAGAGCGCGCGGTTGGAACGGGCCTGGTCCGACTCCAGGCAGGACTTCAGCACGCAGGCCCCGTCGCACACGCTGGAGCGCAGGACCTCCCAGCACTTGCGGCCCACGGCCTCCTCCTGGGGCACGCCCGTGACCCGGGCCGCGGCGCGGTTGAAGAAGGTGATGTTCCAGTCCAGGTCCACGGTGAAGACCCCGTCGGCCAGGGATTCCATGATGGATTCGCAAGGGATGTCGCGAGGTATGGCCATGGCCGCCTCCTGTGGGCGAAAAACGCGCCCACCTCTTGATTTTGGGCGAAAAACACGCCCACATCCTTCATAACAGCGCGGGCCAAAAAGGCAACCCCCCCGGAATAGCGGAAGTTTTTCCCTCGGCACGGGAAATGCTTTTCCCGGGCAAGGCCGCTCGAACGCGGCCGGGAGGAACATATGCCCTATGGAGACGGCACCGGCCCCCTGGGCCAGGGTCCCATGAGCGGCGGCGGCTTCGGCCGCTGCAACGCGGGACAGAGCGGATACGGAAGAGGACAGGGCCGCGGCCTCGGCGCGGGCGGCTTCGGACCGGCCGGCCCGGGAGCGGGCTACGGCTTCTGCGCCCGGCTGGGCCGCGGACTGCGCCGGGCCTTCGGCTTCGGCCTGGGCGGCACGGCGCGGCCCGGCGGATTCTTCCGCTTCGGACGCTTCCCCCGCACCACCGCCCCCGCGGACCGGGACCCGAGCCAGGACCGCATCGAGGCCCTGGAGCGCGAGATCGCGGACCTCAAGGAGCAGCTGCGGAGCCGTTGAGCGCGGCAAACGGGCTCCCTCACCAGGACGGCGGCGGGTCGCGATGCGCCCCCCAGGGCTGCCCCGCCGCTGTCCCACAACCAACCACAATGATCCGCAAACCCTTCAGGACGCATCCATGAAACTGGCCATCGCCTCGGGCAAGGGCGGCACGGGCAAGACAACCGTGGCCGTGAACCTGGCCGCCCTCTTGGCCTCCCGGGGCCTGACCCCGGCCCTGGCCGACTGCGACGTGGAGGAGCCCAACGCCCACCTCTTTCTCGCTCCCCAATGGTCCGAGGAGCGCGACGAATTTCTGCCTGTGCCTGAAATCGACCAGGCCGCCTGCCTGGGCGAGTCCTGCCGCCGCTGCATCGAGCTCTGCCGCTTCAAGGCCCTGCTCTGGATGGCCGGAGAGGTGCTCGTGTTTCCCGAACTCTGCCACGGCTGCGGTCTCTGCTCCCTGGCCTGCCCGGCCAAGGCCGTGAACGACGGCCGCCGCCTCCTGGGCCGGGTGCGCGCCGGAACCCGGGGGGGCCTGCGCTTCTACGGCGGGGTCCTGCGCGTGGGCGAGGCCATGGCCACCCCGCTCATCAAGGCCGTGAAACAGGCGGCCCAAGCCGAGGGTTTCCAGATCTGGGACTGCCCGCCGGGCACGGCCTGCCCGGCCATCGCGGCCATGGACGGAGCCGATCTCGTGATCCTGGTGGCCGAGCCCACGGCCTTCGGCCTGCACGACCTGTCCCTGGCCGTGCGCCTGGGCCGGATCCTGGGCCTGCCCCTGGCCGCGGTCATCAACCGCGCGGGCATGGGCGACGACCGGGTGGAACGTTTTCTGGAGACCGAGGGCGTGCCCATTCTGGGGCGGCTGCCCTACAGCCTGGAGGCCGCCAGCTATTGCGCCGAGGGCCGGCTCCTGGTGGAGGCCTCGGACGAGATGCGGCAGGCCTACGGCGATCTCTGGAACGCCGTGCGCGCCCGCGCCGCGGAGGTGACCCCGTGAAACAGATTGTGGTCATCAGCGGCAAGGGCGGCACGGGCAAGACGAGCATCACCGCCGGGCTGGCCTGGGCCGCCTCCGGCCGCGTGGTCCTGGCCGACTGCGACGTGGACGCGGCCGACCTGCACCTGGTGCTGGCCCCCAAGGTGCGCGCCACCCATTCCTTTGAAAGCGGGGTCCTGGCGGCCATCGACCCGGACCTCTGCGCCCGCTGCGGGGCCTGCGCGGAGGCCTGCCGCTTCGGGGCCGTCTCCGAGGACTTCCAGGTGCGGCCCGGCCACTGCGAGGGCTGCGGGGCCTGCGCCTTCGTCTGCCCGGCCGGGGCCGTGACGCTCGCCCCCCGGCGCTGCGGGGAGTGGTACGAGTCCGAGACCCGCTGCGGCCCCATGGTCCACGCGGCCCTGGACATCGGGGCCGAGAACTCGGGCCGCCTGGTGAGCCTGGTGCGCGCCGAGTCCGAGCGCCTGGCCAAGGAGCGCGGCCTGGACTTCGTGCTGGTGGACGGCTCGCCGGGCATCGGCTGCCCGGTCATCGCCTCGCTCACCGGCGCGGACGCGGCCCTCATCGTGGCCGAGCCCACGCTCTCGGCCCTGCACGACCTGGACCGGGTGGCGGAGCTGCTGGCCCATTTCCGCATCCCGGCGGGCGTGCTCCTGAACAAGCGCGACGTGAGCCCGGGCCTGGCCGGCCGGGTGCGCGAACACTGCCGCCTCAAGGGCCTGCCGCTGTACGCCGAGCTGCCCCTGGACCCGCGCTTCGTGCAGGCCCAGCTGGCGGGCAAGAGCGTGGCCGAGCTGGACCCCCAGGGCCTGGGCCGGGAAATGGCCCGCATCTGGGACATGCTGGCCGGGACCCCTGGTCGGCAATAATCCACACCGTTGCGGTAGAGTTTTATTTTCCCCCCTTTTTCCCGCTCCGGACCTGTTCGGCCGGAAGCGGCCGTGCTATGGTCGGTCCACTCCCTCCTCCCTGGGCGGCGCGGGTTCCTGGCATCGGGAAGGGACCCGCGCCGCTCGCATAGGCATATGACTATGCATATGCATACGATGAGGCGGGAAAACACGGCCAGGCTCGCGCCCGTTCCTGCTCAACCTGTTGGATTCATTGCCTCTCGCCCTGACGCGCCGCGCTGGCACAAATGTTTCAAAAAGGAAACCATTCCCCTGCGCTGTGCGCCGCCTGCGCGGCGTTGTCCGCAACCAAGGAGGAGGAGATGTTTTCAGCAATCCGTCCGGCCCTGCTTCTGCTGGCCCTGCTGGCCGTGTCCTGGCCCGCGCCCCCGGCCCTGGCCCAGGTCCCGGCCGCGCCGGCCACGGACGAGGCCCAGGGCCGCGTCATGGCCCGCCAGGCCACCAAGGAGCGCCAGCTCTGGATCACGGCCGACCATTCCAAGCACGAGGCCCTCAAGCAGCCCTTCACCTCGGGACCCGAGGTGACCAAGGCCTGCCTGTCCTGCCACAACCAGGCCGCGCTCCAGTTCCACAAGACCATCCACTGGACCTGGCTGGATCCCAGCGAGCCGCCGGACCGCAAGGTGGGCAAGGGCGGGCTCACGGTGAACAACTTCTGCGTGGCCCTGGCCTCCAACGAGCCCCGTTGCACGTCCTGCCACGCGGGCTACGGCTGGAAGGACAAGAACTTCGACTTCACCGACCCCGCCAAGGTGGATTGCCTGGTCTGCCACGAGCACACCGGCACCTACAAGAAGTTCCCCACCATGGCGGGCAACCCGGCGTCCGAGCCCACGGTCTTTCCCGAGGACAAGCAGGAATACCTGCCCCCGGACTGGAACGCCGTGGCCCAGAGCGTGGGCCGTCCCGAGCGCAGCAACTGCGGCGCGTGCCACTTCTACGGCGGCGGCGGCGACGCGGTGAAGCACGGGGACCTGGACTCGTCCATGACCAACCCGACCAAGGCCCTGGACGTGCACATGGGCAGCAAGGAATCCGGCGGCCAGAACTTCGACTGCGCCCGCTGCCACACCACCAAGCTCCACAACATCGCGGGCCGCATCTACTCCACCCCCGCGGCCAAGGACCGCAAGAGCCTGGTCCAGGACGACCTGGCCCCCAAGATCATGTGCGAATCCTGCCACACGGCCACCCCGCACAAGTCCGCCAAGATGAACGACCACACCGACAGGGTGGCCTGCCAGTCCTGCCACATCCCGGAATTCGCCCGGGTCATCCCCACCAAGATGCGCTGGGACTGGTCCACGGCGGGCAAGATGAAGGACGGCAAGCCCTTCAAGACCGACGGCCCCCTGGGCAAGCCCTCCTACGACACCAAGAAGGGCGACTTCACCTGGGAAAAGGACGTGGTGCCCGAGTACTACTGGTTCAACGGCAGCATCACCAACGTCACGGCCAAGGACAAGATCGACCCCAGCAAGCCCGTGCGCCTGGCCTGGCCCCGGGGCGAACGCAGCGATCCCAACGCCCGGATCATGCCGTTCAAGGTGCACCGGGGCAAGACGCCCTATGACACGGTGAACCGCACCATGCTCGTGCCCCACCTCTTCGGCAAGGACGACGCGGCCTACTGGAAGAGCTACGACTGGGCCACGGCCCTCAAGGCGGGCATGGAGTACGTGAACCTGCCCTTCAGCGGCCAGTTCGACTTCGTGGAGACCGAGTACGTCTATCCCACCACCCACATGGTGGCGCCCAAGGACAAGGCCCTGGCCTGCGAGCAGTGCCACGCCCGCACCGGCCGGCTGGCCAACCTGGCCGGGTTCTACATGCCGGGCCGCGACCGCGTGACGGCCTTGGACTGGCTGGGCTGGCTCGGCGTGATCGGGTCCGTGGCGGGCGTGGGCCTGCACGGCCTGGCCCGCGCCTTCTCGCGCCGCAACCACAAGGAGGACAAGTCATGACCGGCAGGACCAAGATATACCTGTACACCCGCTACGAGCGGTTCTGGCACTGGATCCAGGCCCTGCTCATCGTGCTCCTGCTCCTCACCGGCCTGGAGGTCCACGGCGCGTTCCGCCTGCTGGGCTTCAAGCGGGCCGTGGCCTGGCACGAGACCCTGGGCGTCACCTGGCTGGTGCTCTTCGCCTTTTTCGTGTTCTGGCTCTTCACCACGGGCCAGTGGAAGCAGTACATCCCCACCACGAAGAAGCTCTTCGAGGTGATCCGCTACTACGCCAGCGGCATCTTCAAGGGCGAGCCCCACCCGGTGAAGAAGCGGCCCGAGGCCAAGCACAACCCGCTCCAGCGGCTCACCTACCTGGGCCTGGCCGCCCTGCTCCTGCCCGTGCAGATGCTCACCGGCCTGCTCTACTGGACCTACAACAGCTGGGCCGCCTGGGGCCTGGGCTTCCTGAGCCTGGAGGTGGTGGCGGCCCTGCACATGCTCTGCGCCTTCGCCATCCTCGTGTTCTTCATCGTGCACGTCTATATGACCACCACGGGCCACACCCTCACGGCCCACATCGCGGCCATGTTCTCGGGCTGGGAAGAGGTGGAGGAAGACGAGGTGCAGGACTGGGAACGGGCCAGGAAGGGCGTGTGACCACCATTTGGACATGACCCCTGGATTTGATCCAGGTCATGGCGGCGCCTCCGTCCCCCTGCTAGAGGGGGGGCGGAGGCGTCCATGTCCGCAGCCCTGCCCGTCCTTTCCCTGCTGCTTCTGGCGGCCCACGCCCTGCGTCCCGGGGACTGGGCCCTGGCCACGGTGTTCCTCGTGTTCGCGGGGGCGGTCTTTTCCCGGCGGGAATGGCTGCGGCCCGTGCTCTTCGCGGTGATGGCGGCCGGGTGCCTGCTCTGGGCCCAGAGCGGGGCCGGATTCGTGCGGATGCGTCTGGCCCTGGGCCAGCCCTGGCTGCGGCTGGCCCTCATCCTGGGCGCGGTCCTGGCCCTCACGGCCGTTTCCGCGGCCCTGCTCCTGACCCCGCGGGCCAGGGCCTGGTTCCGCCGGACCACGCCCCAGGACGCCGTCCGGACCGGGGCCTTCCTGGTCACGGCCGCGGCCCTGGTCCTGGCCCGGCGGATGAGCCCCCTGCCCGTGCTCCTGGCCGACCGTTTCCTGCCCGGCGCGGGCGCCCTGGAGATCCTGGCGCTCTCCTGGTACGCGGCCTGGGCCTGCGGCCTGCTCGTGGCGGCCAGGGACACGGCCCGGCTGCGGCTGCGCTTCTGGCTGGGCTTTTCCGCGGTCTTCTTCGGCCAGCTCCTGCTCGGCCTGCTCCTGGACCAGCGTTTTCTCATGACCGGCAAGCTGCACCTCCCCGTGCCCGCGCTCATCGTGGCCGGGCCGCTCTATCGCGGCGAGGGGTTCTTCATGCCCATCCTGTTCGCGGCCTCGGTCCTGGTCCTGGGTCCGGCCTGGTGCTCCTGGCTCTGCTACGTGGGGGCCTGGGACGGACTCTGCGCGGCCAGGGCTCGGACAACGGCTCCGCAGCGCCTGGAGGCCTCGGCGCAGGTGCGGCGCTGGACCGTTGCGGGCCGGGGCCTCACGCTCGTTCTGGCCGTTGTTCTCGCGCTTCTCTTGCGCGCCATGGGAATTCCGGGGTATCAGGCCCTGTGGGGGGCCGCGCTCTTCGGCCTTGCCGGGGTGGGAATCATGGTTATGCTCTCCCGGCGGGCCGGGGTCATGGTGCATTGCGCCACGTTCTGCCCCATGGGGCTGGTGGCCAACTGCCTGGGCCGGATCAATCCGCTGCGGCTGCGCCTGGGGCCGGGCTGCACGCGCTGCGGGGCCTGCGCCGCCCGCTGCCGCTACGCGGCGCTTCTCCCGGCCGACATCGAGCAGGGCAGGCCGGGCCTGTCCTGCACGCTCTGCGGCGACTGCCTGGGGGCCTGCGGCCACGGCTGCCTGGGCTACCGCCTGCCCGGGCTCTCCCCGCAGGCGGCGCGCACGGTGTTCATCGTGCTGGCCGTGGGCCTGCACGCGGCGTTTCTCGGCGTGGCGCGCATCTGACGCGCCAGGCCAAAAGGAGGTATGACGATGGCCAAGGTCGTGTACATTGATCAGGACGAGTGCATCGGCTGCGAATCCTGCGTGGGCATCTGCCCCGAGGTCTTCGCCATGGACGAGAGCGCGGGCAAGGCCCAGGTGGTCAACCCGGACGGCGCGCCCGAGGACAAGATCCAGGAGGCCATGGACACCTGTCCGGCCCAGTGCATCCACTGGGAGGGCTGAGTCCCTTCCGGACGTCCACAAAAAAAGGCAGGGGCGACCCTGCCTTTTTCATTCGGCCGGCCGCGCCGGATCCTCGCGAGCCTAGAGCAGGCCCCGGGAGCGCAGGAGCGCGGCGAGCAGGGTCAGGGTGGCCAGGTTCAGCACGTTGGTGACCACGGCGATCATGGCCGCCTCCTCGGGCACCTGGCGGTAGATCTGGCCGATGACGCAGGTCAGCAGGGCCGTGGCCGCCCCGCTCATGATCACGCCCACCACGAGCCAGGACCCCGTGACCCCGAACAGGGCCAAAAGCCCCCAGGCCAGGAGCGGATGGAGCGCCAGCTTGGCCAGGCTGATGAGCGCAAGCCGCGCCATGGACATGCGCCGCTCCCCGGAGAAGGCCGCGCAGGCCTTGTCGCGCAGGTCCAGGCCCAGGGCCAGGAGCATGCACGGGGCCGTGGTGCTGCCCACCATGGCCGCGGCCTTGTCCAGGGGCTCCCACAGGCCCAGGCCCGAGAGCCCCAGGCCGAAGCCCACGCAGGTGCCGAGCATGAGGGGATTGAAGAACACGGCCCGCAGCAGGCGGAGCAGGGCCGAGCCCGCGCCCGCGTTCTTCAGGTATTCCAGCTGCACCTGGCAGGGGATGGAGACCACGTTGGGGGCGATGACGGCCAGCCCGGCGGCCACCAGGGCCTCGCGGTCGCCGGGCAGCAGGCTCATGACCACGGGCAGGCCCACGAAGGCCACGTTGGCGAAGCTGCCGCACAGGGCCAGCACCGCGGCCGGGCCGTGGCCCCGGCGGCCCAGGAGGACCTCCGCCCCATAGACCAGGCCATAGACCGCCAGCTGGGAGCCCAGGAGCCCGGCCCAGTACCCGCCGTGCAGCACGTCGGCCGGGGAGGACCCGGCCAGGATGTGCACCAGGAGCACGGGCAGGGCCACATAGAGCACGTAGGCCCCGATGACCGCCCCGGTCTCGCGCGGCAGCACGCGGCCCAGGTCCAGGACCACGCCGAAGCCGATGATCAGGAACACGGGCAGGATGAGGAGCAGGGAGTCGAACATGGGCGGGTTGTCCTGGCGGGCGCGGATACGCCCCCGCCGCCCGGGCACTATCCCTGCGGCGACCCCCCCGTCAAGCCCTGGTCCGGCCGTTTTCCCGCCCTCTCCCCCGGAAAATCCCGCGCAATTCCCCCTGTTTTTTTGATCCAGGTCAATTTTCCCCCCTGTTTTTCAGGTTATCATTGGTCCGAATCCCTGAACTGTGCTACGGTTCTCGCAATCCTGTCCCCTCGAACCCTGGAGGAGCGATGCGGCGCTATGTGAAACCCCTGCTCCTGGTGGGCCTGGGCCTGCTCCTGGCCTTCCCGGTCTTCAGCATGACCTACTACACCATGGTCCGCACCTCGACCCCGGGCTTCTGCGCCTCCTGCCACGAGATCGAGCCCGCGTTCAACGCCTGGATGACCTCCACCCACCGCAACAACGCCCAGGGCCTGGTGGCCGACTGCATGGACTGCCACCTGCCCGCGCCCCACGACACCGTGGACTTCTTCTACAAGAAGACCCTGCACGGCATGAAGGACGTGGCCGCCCACGTGCTCCACGGCTCCGGGGGCTACGACCGGGCCGAGAACCGCCTGGCCGCCTACGCCGACATCAAGGACGGCCAGTGCCTCAAGTGCCACCGCAACATCCTGTCCATCCCCAACAACCGCGGGGCCATGCTGGCCCACCGCGCGGCCCTCTATCCGGCCGAGGGCGAGAGCCGCACGTGCACGGACTGCCACCGCAACCTCGTGCACGTGGACCGCGCCCGCTACGAATACAAGCAGTACGCCCCGCCCTACCGGGCCACGGGGCTTTCCACCCTGGGAACCCGCGGCGCGCCGCTGTGACCGCGCCGGAGCATCTTTCGGACGCTGCAACGCGAGGAGGAACGGAGATGAGGAGAGTTTCGGCGACGTTGGTGGCCCTGTTGTGCCTGGCCTGGGCCGTGCCCGTCCTGGCCCAGCAGGCCTTCCCCAAGCCCAAGGAGTACCGCATCGAACGCGGCATGCCCAAGCAGGCCGAGGCCTGCATCCAGTGCCACCGCCAGGAGACCCCCGGGATCTTCACGGACTGGGCCATGAGCCGCCACGCCTCGGCCAACATCACCTGCCTGGATTGCCACCAGGCCCAGGAGACGGACAAGGACGTGAGCCAGGCCCACGCCAAGTACTACGACCGCAAGGACCTGCCCTTCGGCTCCAGGGAATACTACATCCCCGTGGCCGCGGCGGTCTCACCCAAGGACTGTTCGCGCTGCCACCCGGACGAGTCGGCCCAGTACGCCAAGTCCAAGCACGCCAACACCATCGAGATCATGTGGAAGATCGACCCCTGGCTGAACAAGGGCATGAACTCCGAGGAGGAGCGCAAGGCCGGCTGCTACGTCTGCCACGGCACCATCCTCAAGACGGACAAGGACGGCAACCTGGACCGCGCCACCTGGCCCAACGTGGGCGTGGGCCGTCTCAACCTGGACGGCAGCCTGGGCTCCTGCACCTCCTGCCACACCCGGCACCGCTTCTCGGTCATGGAGGCCCGCAAGCCCGAGGCCTGCGGCCAGTGCCACCTGGGTCCGGACCACCCGCAGATCGAGATCTACATGGAGTCCAAGCACGGCGACATCTACACCGCCTTCAAGGACACCTACAACTGGAACACGGCCGGCGGCGCCTGGACCCCGGGCACGGACTACCGCGCGCCCACCTGCGCGGCCTGCCACATGTCCGGTTCGGGCAAGGTCATGGGCACCCACGACGTGACCGAGCGCCTGTCCTGGGAAACCCAGGCCCCGCTCACGGTGCGGCCCTCGGACTTCGCGGCCTTCCCGGCCAAGACCGACTGGAAGGCGGAGCGCGACAAGATGAAGGCCGTGTGCCTCCAGTGCCACGCCAAGTCCTGGACCGACGGCCACTACGAGGCCTTCGACAAGGTGGTGCAGGAGTACAACGAGGTCTATTACAAGCCCGCCAAGGCCAAGTTCGACGAACTCGTCCAGAAGGGCCTGGTGAGCACCGAGAAGTACTTCGACGAGGAGATCGAGGTGGAGTTCTACGAGCTGTGGCACCACGAGGGACGCCGCGCGCGCATGGGCGCCATGATGATGGCCCCGGACTACTCCTGGTGGCACGGCTTCTACGAGTGCAAGAAGCGCTACAACAAGTTCATGGAGATGGCCGACCATCTCCTCTCCACCGGGACCAAGGCCTACATCTACCCGAACTACCCGGGCATGGGCGGGTCCACGGAAAAGCCGCCGCAGATCTTCAACAAGAAGCCGTAAGACCCGGCGCAACCGCATGAAAAAAGGCCGGGGAGGCGAACCTCCCCGGCCTTTCCGTCTTTCAAAAAACGAGGCGCAGCCTCACTTGCTCACGGGGTGCACGGTGTCCTGCACGAAGTAGAGCACGTCGAAGTTGGCCTCCAGGTCGGCCTTGAGCTTCTTGAGCGCGGACTTGTCCACGTCGCGGATGCGGATGAACACGTGGCGCATGCCCTTTTCCGGCGGTTCGGACGAGGTGAGCATGCTCATGATGCGCGCGCCGTGGTCCTTGAGGAAGTCCAGCACCGGCACCAGGCCGCCCGGGGTGTTGGGCAGGTTGAAGCCGATCTGGATGCCGCCCTCCAGCACGCCGGTGATGGAGATGAGCACCTTGAACACGTCGGAGTCCGTGATGATGCCCACCAGCTTGCCGCTCTCGTCCACCACGGGCATGCCGCCGAAGTTGTGCTCCATCATGAGGGCCGCGGCCTTCTCGATGGTGTCCTCGGGCGAGAGGCAGACCGGGTTCTTGGTCATGATGTCCGCGAGCTTGATCTCGGAGAGCAGGTAGTAGAGCTCGTGCATGTCCAGGGTGGTGGCCTTGGAGGGCGAGGCCTCCTTGATGTCCCGGTCCGAGACGATGCCCACCACCTTGCCCGCGGCGTCCACGATGGGGATGCGGCTGATCTTGTTGTCCTTCATGAGCTTGGCCGCCTTCATCATGGACTTGTCCGCGGTCAGGCTCACCACGTTGGTGGTCATCCAGTTCTTTACCAGCATGGGCGATCTCCTTGGTGCCTGGCCCCGGGCCGCGCGGCCGGGCCGGTTTCCGTGTCGTTCCGCAAGCATACGCCAGGCGGCGTCATTTGGCTAGAGGGGCGCGGCCGCCGGACCAAACGGGAAGCGGCCCCCTGGAGAAGGAACGCTCCTCCAGGAGGCCGCCTGTGTTGCGGCAAGGCCCGGCCCGCGGGCGCTACATGGCCACGATCTTGGCCGGGGTGGTCGGCTTGACCCCCGAGCCCGTGGACGCGGTTTGCGCCGGGGAGATGAGGCGCTCGTCCTGCTTCACCCGGCCGTAGGAGCGGGGGTGGTACCCCTGGTCCTCGGCCAGGCCCAGGGCGCGGCGCACGATCTCCCGGGCCGTGAGCTGGCGGTCCGGGTGTTCCACCACGCAGACCGCGTGCCCCCCGGCGAAACTGTCCAGGCTGGTGACCCGGGCCGGTCCCTTGGAGCGCAGGACCACCCTGCCCTGACCCAGGTAGTAGCCGTAAAGTTCGCGGAGGGGACGTTTGGAAACGATGAGCGAGCCGACGGGGATGCTTTCCATGATGCGTATCTCCTGTTTTTCGCGTCCTTCAAGGGGACGCCTTGGACAGGCAAGGAACGTGCCGATCCAACACGCAGAAATGACTGTATTTCATTTTTCGGGCCTGCGCAAGCCTTGCGCGGATGGCGGCCGGAGCGCAATTTCCGTCCCCCGCGGGGGTCCACGGGAAGGCGGAGGCGGGGTCTCTCTCAGGCCTTTTTGCGGATCACGGCCATGCCGTAGTCCTTGGGCGCGGTGGGCAGCTCCAGGACGTCGAAGCGCTCCGGCTGGGCGCGCACCACGTTGTCGATGACGTGGCGCGGGCCGTCCCAGCCGCACTTCCCGGGCACGATGTCGTGCAGCACGAGCAGGCCGCCGGGCCGCAGGCGGGGCTCGTAGAGCCGGAAATCGGCCTCGCAGCCCTCCTTGGTGTGGTCGCCGTCGATGAACAGGAAGTCCAGGGGCTCGCCCACGCACTCCGCGTAGGCCATGCCGATGGCCACGGAATGCCCCTTGTGCAGGGTCACGCGGGAGAGCAGCCCGGCCTGGTCCAGGCGGCGCATGATGTACTGCTCCGCGTCCGGCACGTAGAGATAGGTGTAGCGGCCGAAGGGGAACTTGTCGCCGAAGAGGTCCACGCTGTGCAGATGCCCCTGGCCCAGCTCGGCCAGGGCCGAGGCGATCCAGAGGGTGGAGGCGCCCACGAAGCAGCCGATCTCCAGGCAGACGCGGGGCTGGAGGTTGAAGACCAGGGAGCGCAGGAGCTCGCCCTGGCTGGGCGAGAGCGACGCCGGGCAGGCGAACTCCTCGCCGTAGAGCTCGCGCAGGGCCGTGCGCCAGGCCGGGCCGCCGCCCTTCAGGTTGTCCGGGATGGCGTAGAAGGCCCGCGGCAGATCCTTGCCCAGGATGGCGAAGAGCCGGGGGAAGCAGGCCCGGTCCACGAAAAAGCCGTTCGGGTTCCGCTGGCTGGGCAGGCCGTGCTCCTGCACGCAGCGCAGCAGGTCCCCGGCCGGGACGTGGCACGTCTCGGACAGGGCCTGGAGCTCGTACCAGACGCGGCGCTGTTCCATGACCGCGGCCTCAGGCCAGGGGGTCGGCCAGCAGGCGGCGCACCCGCTCGATGTCCAGGCTGTGGGCGCCTTCCGCGCCCTGGGGCTGGGACTGGATGGCGGCCAGGCTCTCCGCGGCTTCCTGGGCCGTGGGACCGGCGGGGGCGCGCTCGGGCTGGAGCGCGGGACTGGACGGCGAAAGCGGCGAAACGGGCATGGTCATGGGGTCCTCCTTGACGCTGGAGGATTCCATAGCAAGGCCCGTGCTGGACGGCGAAAAAACAGGAATTCAAATCTGTTGTGAAACCGGCGCGGCAAGGATTGCCGCCCGCTAGCCTTCTCCGGCCAGCACCTCGCGCAGCACCTCGCTGAACTGGTCCAGCTCGAAGGGCTTGGCGATGTAGCCGTCCATGCCCGCCTCCAGGAAGAGTTCGCGGTCGCCCTTCATGGCGTGGGCGGTCATGGCGATGATCGGGATGGTGCGGTCCAGGACCCCGTCGCGGCCCTCGCGCACGCGGCGGGTCACCTCCAGGCCGTCCACCTCGGGCATCTGGACGTCCAGGAGCAGAAGGTCGAACTGCTGCTCGGCCAGGAAGGACAGAGCCTCCCGGCCGTTGTGGGCCTCCACGGCCCGGTGCCCGAGCTTCTCCAGCACGCGCACCACCAGGATGCGGTTGATGCGGCTGTCCTCGGCCACCAGCACGCGCAGGCTGGCCCCGGGCACGCTGCTGCGCCGGCGGCGTTCGCGGGCCAGCTTCAGGGCCGGTCCGGGCAGGGCCGTGGGCACCACCAGGTGCACGGAGGTGCCCTGCCCCAGCTCGGACTCCATGGCCACGCTGCCGCCCATGAGCTCGGCCAGGCGCTTGACGATGCCCAGGCCCAGGCCCGTGCCCTGGTAGCGGCGGCCCAGGGAGCCGTCGGCCTGGGTGAAGGGCTCGAACACGTGGCGGATGTTGTCCGGCGCGATGCCGATGCCCGTGTCGCTCACCGAGATGAGCAGCCGGGGCCGCTCCTGGTCCAGTCCCAGGACGCAGATCTCCAGGCCCACGCTGCCGCGGTCCGTGAACTTCACGGCGTTGCCCAGGAGGTTGAAGAGGATCTGGCGCAGCCGGCCCGGGTCGCCCACCAGGACCTGGGGCGTCTCCGGGCAGATGTCCAGGGACAGGGCCAGGCCCTTGTTGCGGGCCTCGCCGCCGAAGGCGTCGGCCACCTGGCGGGCCAGCATGGCGGGCTCGAAGGCCTCCTCCACCAGGGTCATCTTGCCGGCCTCCACGGCCGAGAGGTCCAGGATGTCGTTGATGACCGAGAGCAGGCTCTTGGCCGAAACCAGGGCGATCTCGGCGTATTCGCGCTCCTCGCCGCCGATGCCCCCGGAGCGGGCCAGGAGCTGGAGCATGCCCATGATCGCGTTGAGCGGGGTGCGTATCTCGTGGCTCATGTTGGCCAGAAACTCGCTCTTGGCCCGGCTGGCGGATTCGGCCGCGCGGCGGG
>Ga0067045_1028547_pt1 | contig 31370 bp, 21 predicted proteins | sample TerdegcTABiofilm_FD_59184 | JGI IMG/M metagenome (GOLD analysis project Ga0067045, IMG submission 59184) | Combined Assembly of (Gp0054472, Gp0054536) Wastewater bioreactor microbial communities from Singapore -Terephthalate degrading...
CTCGTTCTACTGGGAGACGCGGCTGGCCGATCCGATGTCGCTCCCCCCCAGACTCGAGACCGGCGCCCTGCGGACGGCCACGGTCGGCGGCTCAGTCTGCCTCCTTCCGCTCGAAGTCGAAGCGGGGTCTGCCGGGTCGATGCCCGTCCGCTTGGCCGCGCAGCAGATCGACGGAGCGGCGGAGGCAGTTTCGCGAGCAAACCGCACGATCCATCGCACCCCGCTCCCCGCGCCGGGGATCGAGGCTGCGGCGGCCGAAGGCGATCGAGAGATCGCCATCCGGGAAGCCGATGCGGCCTCCCCCAAAGTCCGCCGAATTCCCTTGCCGATGGAAGTCGCCGGCCCGATTGCTTCGCTCGGTCGTGAATTAGTGGTTCCGCTTCGCAACGGTTCGCTGGCCCGGGTTGATTGGACGGCCGGCCGATTGTCCGGCGATCCCTATCAGACGCCGGCGAATCCCGGCAAATCGGTACGCTGGACCATGGTGCTCGCTTTGCCGGATCATCGCGTGGCGGCAGCGCGCGAGGACGGCCGCCTTTGGCTGCTTTCCGCCGCGGACGGCGGTTGGAAGACGCAACACGAAATCTCCTTCCAGGCGGCGCTCGTCCCGCCGGCGGCGGTGCTGACGACCCATCTTTTTGCCTTAGATACGGAGCGGCGACTGAGGGTCGTGAACCTGCAAACCGGCGAAACGGCGCTGAGCGAGACTCTCGACGAACGCCCGGTCTGGGGGCCGTTTACCGTGGGAGCACGCGTATGGCTGGGTACCGCAAAAGGGAACGTTCTCGCCTGGGACGACCAACCGGCTCGCGTCGATGACAAACCCTTGGGAGAAATGCCGTGGGTGGGGCCTCCGGTTGCGTGGCGGAATTATTTCCTGACCGCCTCGAGCCGCGGCGAGCTACTGTTGCTGGAGCATAATCAAGGGGCGATCGTCGAGCGGGTGCCCCTCGGTGGCGTGCCGATCGCCGGTCCCGCCGTGTGGCAAAATTGGGCAATGGTCGGACTGCGAGACGGCCGGGCCGTCCGCGTGCGATTGGATCAATTCGCCGCCGCCGGACCATAACGTGCGCCGGCAGTGACGACCTTGAAGGCCGAGCACAGCCGGCGTCAGGGTGACGACCTCGGCAACGCGGCGATTCGAAATACGAGAGCGCGAACGTGATGATGAGCGGCTTACCATCGGCCCGGGAAACGCATCGCCGGCTCCATGCGGAGTTGGGGGTCGCGATGTGCTTCGCCGCCGTGGCCCTGATCGGGGTTATCGTCGGGGTCATCACCGGGTTGGCATACGCGGAGGAGGCAACACCGGCGGATTCCTCGCAATCCGATGTTCCGCTGTACGAGCAATCGCCGTATGACCTGATCTTCCTCAACGCGGCGAACAATAACGCGGTCCTCAAGGTTTCGCCCCTGCCCTTCCCGGATCGCAAGAAGCCCTCGCCGCTACCGAGATCCGGATTTTTGGAGGTCGAGCTGTTCGATCGGCCGGGCGAGCGCTTTCGCGCCGCTTGGCCGCAGATCGTTCGCATTCAATTGTTCGAGGAGATCTTGGTGGAGGAAGCCCGGCGATTGATCGAACAGAAGGACTTCTCTGCGGCTTGGGATTACATCGAGTACTTGCACGCCAACTATCCCAAGGTCGAAGGCTTGGACGCCCTGCGGCAACAATTCTGGTTCGAGGAGGCGACGGCGTCGATCAGCCGCAAGCAATTCGATCGCGCCTATGGAAACCTTCGCAATCTCTTTGCGGAGAGGCCGGACTACCCGGGATTGAGCGAAGCCGTCGGGCAAGCCGTGAACGGCCTGGTCGATCGTTATTGGGAACGCTCGGAGTATGCAGCCGCGAGCCAAGTCGTGGACGGTCTGGCAAGCCTATTTCCGGAACACCCTGTGGTCGCGGCGCGCCGCGCGCAATTCCAGGCGGAGGCGGCGTCGCTGCTCGCGGAGGCGGAGGCGGCGTTGCAGCGGGGTGACTTTCGCCGGGCCGATCTCTCGGCTCGCCGCATGATGGCCGTGTGGCCCCAATTGCCCGGCGCGGCGGATTGTCTCCGTCGCGTGCAGACGGCCTACCCGCGGCTTAGGGTCGGGGTGACGCTCGCCCATCGGGATCTCGATCCGGTCTCACTCACGGATTGGTCGGCCCGTCGCAGCGGGCGATTGGCGGCCCGCTGCTGGGCGGAGTGGTCCGGGATCGGGCCGGAGGGCGGCATCTACGCCACTCCGTTTCACACCATGCAAAGCCAAGACCTGGGGCGGAAGCTGGTCTTTACCGTGACGGCGTCGGATCGCCAGGGAATGATTTCCGGCCCCGCCGTCTCCGACTTGGCCGAGCTTTTTTGGGCCATGGGAGACGCCGCCGATCGCCGTTTCTTTTGGCCGTGGGCCGGTCTTGCGCAAGAACTGGCCGCGGGGGCGCCGGGCGAGTTGATTGTGCAATTGCGACGCCCGCATGTCCGTCCCGAGGTCTTCTTGCGCAATACCGTTGCGAGCCGCTGGGCGACGGTGGCGGATCCGCAGACCGTTGCAGCGTCCGCGCGATTGGGCGAGGACGCCCCCGGCTCCGCGCGCGTAGAGGACGACGAAACGGCCGCATCGGGCGGGAAGCGCGACGTAATCGGGCCGTATGTCCTTGATCCGGCAACGACCTCGGACTCGCGACCCGAAGTCGCCGTTTTTTTAGCGAATGACGCCTACGACCAGCGGACGCCGGGGCGACCGGCCGAAATCAACGAAGTTGCCTTTGCCCGCGGCCGCGACGCCTTGGCAGCGCTGCGGCGCGGCGATTTGGACGCGGTCGATCGCATCAACCCTTGGGAACGCACTTTGATCGAAGGACGGACGGATCTGGAAATCCGGAGGTACGCCGCGCCCTTGGTCCACATGCTGATTCCCAACCTCAGCCGGCCTTTCCCCGCCGACCGGGATTTCCGCCGAGGCCTACTGCTGGGTACCGATCGCGAGCGCATTCTGCGGATGCTTTTGGACGGACGATCCGAGGAGGGGTGCCGCGTCGTCAGCGGGCCGTTTCTCGCGGGTACCCGGCGGGCGGACCCGTTGGGGTACGCCTATGACGACGTTCTCGAGCCTCGGCCGTATCAGCCCGCCGCGGCCCTGGCTCTGTTGCAAGTAGCGGCGGCTCAGGCACGGGAAACCGCCCGCAAGCAGGGCCGGCCGCCACCCGAAGGCAACACCCTCATTTTGCGTTTGCCGCCCCACGAAATTGCGCGCGAGGCCTGCCGGGAAATGGCGCGGCAGTGGCGGCTCTTGGGATGGGAAGTCCGCCTGATCGAGGCGCCTCCTCGCGATTCCACGCCCGATTCCGAGGATTGGGACTTCCTGTACGTCGAAGCGGCCATGTGGGAGCCGGCGGGCGACGTCTTTCGATTGTTTTCCTTGCCCATGTTCGGCGGCCGACTCAGTCCCTATGTGACGCTCAGCTTGGCCCGTGTTACGGAGGCCGCCGACTGGCCCGAGATGTCGGCCCGATTGCGGGCGGTGCATCGTGCCGTGTACGACGATGTCGCCCTCCTTCCGCTCTACCAATTGGCGGATTATTTCGTGATCCTCAAAGGGATCGAGGAGGTTCCCGCGCAGCCCGCGGTCTTGTATCAAGACGTCGAAAAATGGCGCGTCGTACCCGCGCAGTGAGAGACACCACCGACAAGGCATGAGGGAATGTGTGACATGCGGCGGAGGTCGGGAGACGAGACGATGGGTCAGCCGAGGCGAAGCCCCGACATTGCCCGGGGGCGGTCGCCCGGACTGTTTTTATCCGCTGAGCCCGCCGATCGCCGAGTGACGGCCGGCGGCAGGCATGGGGCGGCTACGCGAGGGGTTGCCGCACGGCCCGCCTTCCTCCGCCGGTGGTTGCAGCGAATCCTGATCCTTGCGTGCTCTTTTGCGGGCGGATTCGTTGAGCGTCCTCTTGGTTCCGCGGCGATGGCACAGTCCCTTTGGGAGTGGACGCCCTACCGTGTGGAAATCTACCTGGCCGTGGAGGACTGCCCGGAGCTGACTACCGCCGATGTGGTGCGATTGGCGGCCGATCTGCAATCGCGCCTCGAGTTTCGTTTGGGTGCGAGCTGGGAACCTCGCGTATCGCCGATTTTCGATGAGGCGAGCAGGTTGTTGTTGCCCGACCTTCCCGCCCTCCCGCCCGAGGAATTGCCGGCGGAATGGCGGCGACTGAAAACCGCCGACAAGATCATCGTGATGCGGCTCGGAGCGGCGTATGACGGCCTTTGCGTGTCGGCGAGGCAATGGGACGTGCGGGCCGAGCAATGGGGGCCGTTGATCCGCACGGCGGTCCCCCATGAGTCGGCCGTTCCTGAAGCGATCCTGCAAGCCATTCTAGAGAGTCATGTGCCCTTGGCCGCCGTGCAGGTCTTGGAGGACGGCGGCGTTCGGCTGCACCAACGCGGAGTCGCCCTCGCCGCGCAGCAAGGTCGGGAAGCGGAGGAACGGACCCCCGTCTACCACGTGCTGGCCCGGTATGAAGATCGAGATGGTAACGCCAGGGCGGTCGTCACGCTTCCCTGGACGATCCTGCTACCGAGGGACCGCGACGACGGGGCGGGGCTGCCCTGCGAGGTGATCTCCGGGGTACGAAATCCCCTCACGGCTCGACGCCGCGGCCGGGTGGAACTGCTGGCTTGGGGGCGACGTCCGCCGGGGGGAGCGACCGTATTGCAACTTCTGTCGCGAGATGAACGCAAAAAACCTCTGGCCGACTACGATGTGTTCGCCCAAAAACCCGACGAGGCGACATTTCGCTGGGTGGGACGAACGGATTGGGACGGGCGGGTGTCGATAACCGACCCCGAGGGGACGCCCCTCGTGCTGGCGATCAAGCACGGAAGCCGTTTACTGGCCAAGCTGCCCCTGGTGCCCGGCATGGTCTTGGAAACGGCCGTCGCGATTCCGGACGACGATCCCCGGCTGGAGGCCGAGGCCGCCCTCCGCGGCATTCAGGACGAACTCGTGGATTTGGTCATCCAACGGACGGTACTACTGGCTAAGGTCCGCGCGCGGGTCGCCGAGGAAAAGTGGGAGGAGGCGGCCGAACTGCTGGATCGAGTACGTAGGCTGAAGTCGCGCGAGGTATTCTCCAGCGAAATCATGCAGTTGCAGCAGCGCATCGACTGCCCTGAACCGACGGGCCGCGGACAAGTGGACAAGATGTTCAATGAGGTCCGACGCCTGGTCAACCAATACCTCGATCCGTCCGAATTCGAGAGGCTGGTTCAGCAAGTGTCCAGCCGCCGGCGCAACCCTTCGTCTGGATGAGCGGAATGCGGCCCCGGGCAGGATCTCGGGGCGGCGCCCCGCGAAGGCCGCCCGCGCGGACGAGGAACTCTCACGTCATCAAGTCGGACCTGCGGCGTTGATCGCGATGGATGACTTGAACGCGACCGGCCAACCGGTCCACGGCCTCCCGCGGGGTAAGATTCAGCAAGAGTCGGTTCTCCGGCGTCCACGCCAGGCCGTCATAGCGAAAGAGGGCGACTCCGGCGCGCCGCCTGACCTCGTCGTCGTCATACGGCAACCATTCTTCCGGGCACACCAACGACACTGCCACGATCGCGGTAAGGCCGCCGGAACTGCGGTCGCGAATGTAGGTCACCTCGTCGTCGAATTCAAAGGCCGCGGGATCGTCCTGTCCCATATCGGCGGCGACGGCCATGGCGAAGCGGGCCTCGAGACTTTCGCGGTGCCGATGGAAACGACGGCGGGCCTCGGAAAAGCGAACGCGCGCCAGCAAACGATGACCGACCCGCACGCCCCCGGCGATCGCGAGCGATGTCGCCGCTACGGCCGTCAATAGGACCCAAGGATCGTCCATGCGCGCCCCGTCGGTCTCGTATGCGAAGGGATGGAAATCGGCCCGATTGCCGCCTCCTCATTCCATTGTATAGCGGTGAAGACGGAAAAACGCAATCAAGTCGTCAGGGCCGCCCGGGCACTCGCCGCCCGGCTGGAAGCGCCCTCAGCCGAGTCCGAAAATTGGGAAAAGGCCGGAGTCCCCCGTCGATATGGGACGGCATGACGACGGAGGTGCCCGATGCCCGGCCTGCCATTCGTTACCGACGTGGAAACAAACGAGTCTGGGACCTCGCACCCGCGGGGTCCCAGACCGTTTCCCGAAATTGGGAGGCATCCTTTTTCAAGCGACCGCGCGCCGCCGTGCCGCCTTCCTCTCTTTGGAGCCTTGCGACGCCGGCACGCGGCTTCCCGGCCGATCGTTTGGACCGGCGGACATCACGTCTTGAAGCCCGACACCAACTGCCGCAAGGCGTCGGCCTGCGCGCCCAACTCTTGGCTGCTGGAAGCCATTTCCTCGCTGCCGGCGGCCGACTGTTCGGCCACCAGGGCGATGCCCTCGATAGCGCGACGGACTTCTTGGGCCGTCGAGTTTTGATCGGCCGCCTTCTGGGCGATCACGCCGATTTTCGCGGCCGTTTCCTCCACGCTTTGCAGAATGCCCCGCAACGCCTCACCCATGCCGTCGCTCAATTCCGCTCCCTCTTCGACCAACCGTGTCGACTCGCGGATCAACTGAGCGATCTCTTGGGCGGCATGATTCGACCGTTCGGCCAGTTTGCGGACTTCATCGGCGACTACGGCAAAACCCATCCCGTGTTCGCCGGCCCGGGCGGCCTCGATCGCGGCGTTCAAAGCCAGCAGGTTCGTCTGCCCGGCAATCTCCGAGATCACTTGAATGATATCGCCGATGCGCTTCGAGCTGTCCCGAATGGCGTTCATGGCGGTGATCGACTTGTCGACTGCGGCCCCGCCTTCTTTGGCGGAATGGCTGCTCTTTCGGGCAAGCTCGTCGGCCTCGACGGCCAATGCCCGCACCGCCTCCACGGAACGGCTCAATTCCTCGATGGCCGCGCTCATCTCCTCCACGCTCGCCGATTGAGTTTGAGCACCCTGGGCCACGGTTTGGGAGCTTTCCGCCACGACCTTGGCGCCCTCCGTGAATTGCTCGGCACTCTCGATGACTTGGTGGATCATATCCCGCAACTTCTGGATGAAGTTGTTGAACCAATGGGCAAGCTCCCCGATCTCGTCCTTGCTATCGATCTGCAATCGCTTGGTCAGGTCGCCTTCCCCTTGGGCTATGTCCTTCAGCATATCGACGGCCCGGTGCAAGCCGGCCACGGTGCGGCGAGCCGTCCATGCGGCCACAAACGTGCACAAAACCAGAACGGCGAACCCTCCGCCCATGGTCCAAAGCATCATGCCGTTCATGGCGACGTCCACACGCTGCAAGGCGTCTTGGAAGTCATCCTCGTAGGCCCCCGCGCCGATCACCCAATCCCACGGCTCGAAGTACGTCACGGCGGCCACCTTCCAGCGGGCATGAGCGTCGCCGTCGTTCTTCCAGGCGTACCGTTCCACGGCGCATTCGCCGGGCTTGAGCTTCAACGCGGACTCCACGATCGTGCGAATGAAGTACCGGCCGTCGGCGTCCTTGGCGTCCCAGATGTTCTCACCGTCCCGCTTTCCTTGTTGCGAGATGACATACTTCCCCCGTTCCTCTCCGCTGCCTTGCAACACGTATACGTAACCCGACTTGCCGACCTTGATGTTCATGATGCCTTGACGCAGCTCCGCCGCACCGTCGCGCGGAACGCCCACATACAGACATCCCACGACATTCCGGCCTTCGTCCAAAATCGGTTTATAAGTGGTGATGTACCAAGCGTTCACGACGAAGGCTTTGCCGGTATACGTCTCGCCGCGGAGCAGCGCCGTCACTACCGGATTCGGCGTGCCGTCCGGATTGACGGCCGGTATGTAACTACCGATGGCGCGTTTGCCTTCGGCCGTAGGGACATTGGTGCAGATCCGCAGCATGTCGCCTTGAGCATTCATGCGTTGAAAGATCGTGCACCTGGCCCCGGTCAGCTCATAGACTTTGTCAACAATCGGCGAGGGAACGGCCGGATCCGTGTTCGGGTGGATCGGCGTCTCACCGATCGTGACCTGGGGCAGCTCCACGGAGTGCCCAGCATTCGTAAACTGGTTGACCGCTTGCCAAGCGACCGTCTCATTACGAAATCGAATTCCGCCGTCTTGGGCGATCAGTTCTTCAGCCAACTTCATGGAGTTGCCCAGCGCTTGCAAAAGCGACCGCTGATAGACGTTGAGCATCTGCTCCACATCGAGCGCGATTCTCTTGCAAGATTCCTGCCCCAAGGCCGTCACTTCGGTGGAGATCTGATCGCGCAATCGCCCCTTATTGGCAAACAGCAGCCCGACAATGGCGGTTGCCGTAACGACGATGCCCCCGACACTCGTGGCGACGACCTTGGTTTGAAGTCTCATGGCCAGGTACCTCCCAAATCCCTCCAAGAAGGAAAACTACCGGAAGCGCAGCCGACGACGGCGCCGGCATCACAGCGCGCTTTGGAGAAGCCTCTCCGCAGCCCATGTGGGCCGCTCATTTCAGCGGGAATGGTGGGAGGAATAGGCAAGAAAAGGAGAGAGATCCGCGAACGGGATGCCTTGCCAACGCAGCCGATCCTCCGTCTGCCCGGCGGATTTCCACACTCCTTGCGTTCCATCATGAACCACCTTCCAAGGTACCGTAGTATGCCAATTTACGCCGTCAAGCGGAGCTTTGCGCAAAACGGCAAAATTTTCGAATTGTGATAGCAAGCTGCGGTTTGAACCGCCCGAATCGATTGTAAGGATTACACGGACCGTATAACGCTTTGCGGCGTTAGATTTTACCCGGTTTTCCGGATCCAACCGGCGGGAAACATCGTTTCAAGCCGCACGGAGTGCATACCGATGGTGGAGATAGGGCCGCTGTATCACGACCGCACCGCCTGTGCGCCGGCGGCCATGCCCATCCCACAATTAGCGTGCCACTACCGGGAAACCGCCCAAATATGCCGGGAGACATCCGCAAGGCCGCCATCCTGTTGATGAGCCTGCCCCGCGAGCAGGCCACGCAGCTATTGACGCGGCTGGAGCCGAAGCAGGTCGAGGCGGTCACGATCGAAATCGCACGCTTGGGCCTGGTCTCGGCGGAGGATCAGGAACAGGCCCTCCGGGAATTCGCCCAGGCCAATCCCTCCTCATTGCCGGGCGGCAAAGGCGGACTCGACGTCGCCAAGGAATTGATCGAGCAGGCCCTGGGCCGCGCCGCCAACGCCACGCTGGAGACGGTGCGGCAATCCATCGAGGCCCTCCCTTTCGCCTTCCTCCAGAAGGTGGACAGCCAAAACCTGCTCACCTTCCTGATCGACGAGCACCCGCAGACGATCGCCCTGATCCTGTCGCACCTCCCTCCGCAGCACGCTTCGGAGATTCTCCGCGGTCTGCCGCCCGAAAGGCAGGTCTCGGTCATCAAACGCGTTGCCACCATGAGCCAGACCAGCCCGGACATCATCCACGAGGTCGAGGCCGGCTTGGAATCGCGGATGTCCAGCGTTATGAGCCAGCGTTTTGAAAACGCCGGCGGCGTCCCCACCGTGGCCGAAATCTTGAACGTCATCGACCGCGCCACGGGCAAACACATTTTGGAGAGCCTCGCGCAGGACGACCCCGACTTGGTCGATGAAATCCGCCGCCTGATGTTCGTCTTCGAGGACATTACCAAGCTCAGCGATCGCGATATCCAAACCCTGCTAAAGCACGTCGAAAACTCGCAGTGGGCCATGGCCTTGAAGGGCGCCAGCGACGAGCTAAAGCAGAAAATCCTCAAGAACATGTCGAGCCGTGCCGCCACGCTGTTGCAAGAAGAGATGGAGTACCTCGGCCCGGTACGAGCTTCCAACGTGGAGCAGGTGCAACAGCAGATCGTCGATATCATCCGCCGCCTGGAAGACATGGGCGAAATCACCGTTGCCGTGAACCAAGAAGAAGAACGGCTCATCCAATAGCGGGGTGGACTCGCGGCACGGGCCTGATGCGCGACCGACGCTCGGGTATCCGAGCCGCTCCGTCACGGCGTTCGCTCCGCCGGTTAGAGGCGGCCCCTTCCCCCAACTCCGACGGCTCTTGTCGCCGTTCGGCGACGTTCGGACTCCCCTTGAGGCTGCCGCCGCGGCTGCTAGCATGGACTTCATGAGCGAAGCCCTGACTCCCATGATGCGGCAGTACCTGGAGGCCAAGAAGGCGTGCCCCGACGCCGTCCTTCTGTTTCGCATGGGCGACTTCTACGAACTGTTCTTCGAGGACGCCCGGATCGCCGCGAAAACGCTCAATCTGGCTTTAACCAGCCGGGACAAGGGGGAAAACGGCACGCCCATGGCCGGTTTTCCACACCACCAGTTGGAGTCCTACCTGGCCAAGTTGATTCGGGCCGGCTATCGCGTGGCCGTATGCGATCAGGTCGAAGATCCGCGGCAGGCCAAGGGCTTGGTTAAACGGGATATCACCCGCATCGTCACGGCGGGAACCCTGACCGACGAGGCCCTGCTGGATCCTAGGGAACCGAACTACTTGGCTGCCGCCGTGGGGGACGATCCCGTCGGGTTGGCTTGGGTGGACCTCTCCACGGGACGCTTTCAGGCGGGGACTTTTCCCCGTTCCCAGTTTCCGGACGCGCTGGCACGTATCTCCCCGGCCGAGTGCCTCGTCCGCGAAGAGGACGACCGGCTGATCGGTGAAACCTGTGAGGGAACCCTGGTGACCAAACGTCCCGGCTGGGCGTTCGCCGCTCCGCGCGCCCTGCCCCTTTTGGAAAAACACTTCGGAACTCGCGGTTTGGAGGGTTTCGGCTTTACCGACACCGCGGAGGACATGCTCGCAGCGGGCGCGGCCGGGGCCATCCTCGACTACCTCCAGGAGACCCAGCGGACTTCTCTCGCGCACATCGACCGCCTTCAGCGGTTTCAAAGCGGGACTTACTTGGAGCTGGACGAAGCGGCACGTCGCAGCTTGGAAGTCCACCGCACACTCCGCGACGGACGCCGGGAAGGATCGCTGTTGTGGGTGCTGGATCGGGCGGTCACCGCCATGGGTTCGCGCCGGCTTTCGGAATGGCTGGCCTCGCCCCTCATGCAGTTGGAGGCCATTACCCGGCGGCACGACGCCTTGGCCGAGCTATTGCGCCGGCCCGACGTCTTGGAGACCGCTCGTGATGAACTCCGCACGGTGCACGACCTGGAGCGCCTCTTGGCGCGCATCACCACCGGACGCTGTAGCCCCCGCGACTTGGTCTTCGTGGCCAAGACGCTCGCCCGAATCGCGCCCTTGAAACTGCTCCTCGCCGACGCCGTTTGCCCCCTGTTGCGCGAAATCGAGGCTCGGCTGGATCCCTGCCGCGAGTTGCAGGAGGAATTGTCGGAAGCTCTGGCGGATCCTTGTCCCTTGAGCGCCACCGAGGGCGGCCTGATTCGCGACGGCTACCACCCCGACTTGGATGAATGGCGGTCGCTGGCCCAAGGCGGCAAACAGTGGATTGCCGCATATCAAGCCAAGGAAATCCAACGGACCGGCATCCCCACGCTGAAGGTGGGATACAACAAGGTGTTCGGGTATTACATCGAGGTCACCCAAGCCCATCAAGACAAGATTCCCGCCGACTACATCCGCAAGCAAACGCTGAAAAACGCGGAGCGATTCATCACGCCGGAGCTGAAGGAGTATGAAGACAAAGTCTTGAAGGCGGACGAACAGGCTAAGGCCCTGGAATATGAACTGTTTCTCCAGCTCCGCCGACGCGTCACGGAGTTCCACGCCCGTATCCGCGAAACGGCCTCGGCCGTAGCAGACCTCGACGCTCTCGCAGGCTTGGCGGACCTGGCCCGTCACCGCAACTATTGCCGCCCGGAGCTGACCGAGGAGCCGGTCCTCCAGATCATCGAGGGGCGACACCCCGTCCTGGATATCACGCAGCCGGAGGGGACTTTCATCCCCAACGACACACGTTGCGGCGGAGAGGACGGCACCATTCTGCTGATTACCGGTCCCAATATGGCCGGCAAAAGCACCTACATTCGCCAGACCGCTCTTCTTGTTCTCATGTCCCAAATCGGCAGCTTTATCCCGGCCAAGAGTGCCGTGATCGGGATTGCCGATCGCATCCACGCCCGAGTCGGCGCCGGCGATGAGCTTTCCCGTGGACGCAGCACGTTCATGGTGGAGATGATCGAGACGGCGCGGATTCTCAACACGGCCACCCCGCGAAGCCTCGTGATCCTAGACGAGATCGGCCGCGGAACCAGTACCTACGACGGCATTTCCTTGGCCTGGGCCACCGTGGAATATCTGCACCAGCGCGTCGGCTGCCGAACGCTCTTCGCGACCCATTACCACGAATTGACGGATCTGGCTGAAGTTCTGCCCGGATTGCGGAACTTCAACGTGGCGGTCCGGGAATGGCGTGACGAGGTCGTTTTCCTACACAAGATCGTGCCGGGGGCGGCGGACAAGAGCTACGGCATCCACGTCGCCCGGCTGGCCGGTGTGCCACGCGTCGTCATCGACCGGGCAAAGGAGATTTTGTCCCAGCTCGAGGACGAACACCAACTCACGCCTCTTTCCGTCGTTCCGGACCAAGCCAAAGCTCAGCCGGCGCGCGAGGTCCAATTGACATTCTTCGAGGCGGTAGACCACCCGATCGTGGAGGAGATTCGCGATTTGGATTTGACCCAGTACACGCCGCTGATGCTTTTCGACAAGGTTCGGGATTGGCAGGAGCAACTCCGGGCAGAGCGGAAACCGGCTCGCGTCCGTCGCCCCCGCTGACCCAAACAGCGCTTTTCACCTATCCGCCCTTTTTTCGCACCAATTGGGCACGTAGCCGGCTAATCTTGCGCCTGGTGCGGCCCCCCATTCCGGTCACTGAATTGGGCGATCCCTCCCACGCGATGCCCCGTTCGCGGAGTTTTTCTGGAGGAATGGCGAAAGTTTGCCGATTCTTCTGGTTGCGCGGGCTGTGCGTGTGGCGCAGAGTATTTCTGCACAAGAAAAGTGGTTCAAGGACTAGAAACCATCGTTTTCCAGGCGAGATCGTCCCAATGACCCAACGAGCTGATGCCACATCCCACCGAACGCACCCGTCCGTTCCGACTGGGAAGCTTCTTGTCCTGCTGTTCGCGGCCCTGGCAGCTCCGACCGCCGCAGCCGAGGACGCGCCCTTTCGCGCCTATCGTCTGGAACACGTCCCACCGAGCCAGGCGGTGTCCGCATTGCGAGCCGTTCTCCCCCCCGGCGCCGAGGTTATCGCCGACGAATCGGGCAACCGCGTCTTGATCGGCGGTGGTGACGCCGCGCAGCGGGTGGCGGCGGATGCCCTGCGTATACTCGATCGCCCCGCGCTGCCCCCCCCGCCTACCGGCAATACTGCCCTCCCGTCGCCTCAAACCTTAGAGGTCAAGACGTTTCAGCAGCCGCCGCAAACCCTGGAATCGACCGCGGCCGCCCTCCAGGCCCGATTTGGGAACGATCCTCGAGTGAAGATCATCACCGACGCCCGAACTTCGCAGATTCTGGTCGTAGCACCACCGGACGTTCAGGCGGCGGCCGCTCGCTTCCTGGCCGATCCGTCGAGATCCGCGCCGACCGTGGCGGCCGGCATGGCGTCGCCCGCTCCTTCCCCAGGGCTACCCGCCCAGGCTGATGAAATTCGGTTGCGGAACATCCCGGCTGCCGCCATGGAAAACCAACTTCAACAAATGCTCGGGACCCGCTTGGAAACGGCTGCGACCGGCGGTTCGCTTGCACAATACCGCATTACCTTGCGATCGGGGGAAACGCTGCAATTCCAAGTGAATCGCACGGCCGACACGATTCGGGCAAACGGACCGAGCTGGGCCATGCCCGCATTTCGGCAATTGATTGCGGCGCTGGACTCGCCTGCAACGGCACCTGGAGTTACCACCCGCCTGGCCTCCTTGAGCAACATTCCGGAAGACAGCGCTCGGCGGGCCGCCGAGGCCGTCCGCATGGCCAACGCGGACGGAGCCTCGCCGTCCGCGAATGCCGCTTTGGAAAACCGGCCCCGTCTTCGGCTTGCCCAAGCAATCGAGGCGGATACGCAAAACGTCGATGCAGCCCAACCGGAACCTCCGCAACCGGGAGAAAACGGCCAGGAAGCGGCCCCCGGCGAAGGACAACCGGGAGCGGGCACGGCCGGGGAAGGCGGTCTGATCGGCCCCGTCCAGATCGAGTTCCTGGAGGGACTGGACGTCCTCGTCGTCCGCGGCAACCGTCGCGACGTCGAGCGCGTGATGCAGATCATCCGACAAATCGAGCAACTGAGCACGGAGACGGAGCCGGAAATCCGAGTCGTCCCCATTCAGCACGTCGATTGTCAGTCCCTTATCACCATCGTGAGCCAAGTCTACCAGCAGGTCTTCGCCGCGCGACGCGGGACCGTCAGCATGACGCCGCTCGTCAAGCCCAACGCGGTCCTGTTGGTCGGACGCCAAGAGAGCGTTCGGACCGTGCTGGAGCTGATCTGGAAACTGGACAAGCCGGTCTCTCCGGAAACGGAATTCCGGGTATTTCCGCTGCGGCACGCCTCCGCCACGGCCATGGAGCAACGCCTGACCACCTTCTACCAAAATCGGTCCGGCCTGGGAACGCAAGTCCAAGTGACGTCGGACTTCCGCACGAACTCGCTGGTCGTTCAGGCGGCCCCGCGCGACATGGAGGAGGTCGCAGCCATGATCGAGCGTCTGGACATTCCCTCCACGGAGGCCGTCAACGAAATCCGCGTATTCACCCTGAAGAATTCCCTCGCCACCGACCTGGCCAACGTACTCCAGCAAGCCATCGCCGGTCAAACGGGCACGCTGGGTGCCTTACGGCAAACCGCCACCGGACAAGTCACGACCGCCCCGGGCGCTGCGGGCCAGCAACAGACCAACGAGACCCGCTCCGCTCGGCTGCGATTTCTAACCCTGGACGCCGAAGGCCGCAAGCTGCTGGAGTCGGGCATTCTCACGGACGTCCGTATCACCGCCGACACGCGGGCCAACGCCGTGATCGTCACGGCCCCCGCCGACAGCATGCCCCTCATGGAGGCCTTGGTCAGCGAACTGGATCGACTCCCCTCCGCCGAAGCCCAAGTGAAGGTCTTCACCATCGTGCACGGCGACGCGCAGACCTTGGCCGACATGCTGCAATCGCTGTTCGGCCAAATCACGACCCAAGCGGCGACGCAACAGCCGGCCTTTCGGACCGGCGCTCAAGAGGGTGAGAGCTCGTTGATCCCCTTGCGGTTCGCCGTCGATCCTCGCACCAATAGCATCATCGCCACCGGCTCGGCGGGCGATTTGACGGTCGTCGAGGCCATTCTCCTCCGGCTCGACGAATCGGAGATCCAGGAACGCACCACGCGGGTCTTCCGCCTGAAGAACTCCCCCGCCAATGACGTCGCGACGGCCATCAACAACTACTTGACGAACGAGCGGCAAGTCCGGCAGTTGAACCCGGATATCTTGAGCACCTTCGAGTTCGTCAGCAAGGAGGTCGTCGTCGTCCCGGAACCGGTCAGCAACAGCCTGATCGTCAGCGCGACGCCCCAGTATTTCGACGAGATCGTAAGAATCGTGGAGGACTTGGATGAACGCCCTCCCATGGTGCTGATTCAGGTTCTCATCGGCGAGGTGCAATTGACCGACAACGATGAGTTCGGCATCGAACTGGGCATCCAGGATTCGGTGCTCTTCAATCGGAGCGTGGCGGGCGTGCCGGGATTCCTGTTCAACTCCACCGGCCCGCTGGGCAACAATACCACCGCTCCGGGGCCCGACATCGTAGGAGCACAAGCGATCTCCAATTTCGGCGTGGGTCGGGGCAACTCCACGCTGGGCTTCGGCGGCATGGTCCTGTCGGCATCCAGCGAAGCGGTCAGCGTCCTGATTCGTGCCTTGCAACAAAAGCGGCGTCTGGACGTGCTCAGTCGACCGCAAGTCATGGCCCTGGACAATCAGGCCGCCTTCATCCAGGTGGGTCAGCAAGTCCCCACCATCACCGGGACTTCGGTTACGCAGAATACGCAGGTCAACAGCGTCAGTTTCACAAATACGGGCTTGATCTTGCTGGTGCGACCCCGCATCAGCCCGGACGGTCAAGTCGTCATGGAGATCAACGCCGAGAAATCGGACGTCGGTCCCGAATCCGAAGGCATTCCGATCTCGGTTTCGGCATCCGGTCAAGTCATCCGCTCACCTCGAATCAACACGACCCGTGCCCAAACCACGGTCAGCGCGGCGGACGGCCAAACGATCATCCTGGGCGGCTTGATCACGAAGAGCGTCACTAGCACGAATCGTCGGATCCCGGGTTTGAGCGACTTCCCCATCCTCAAACACTTGTTCCGCTACGATGCCGAGGATTGCATCCGAACGGAGCTTCTCATCGTGCTCACGCCGCACGTGGTCCGGTCGGAGAGCGACGTGGAACGGATCCGTCAAATCGAAGCCGCCCGCATGCACTGGTGCCTGGCCGACGTGGCGGCCTTCGAGCCGGACATCGTCAGCACGGTGAACGGCGTTCCGACGCCGGCCCCTGCTCCCGCCGCCGGTCAAGGTGTGCCGCAAGAGATGTCCCTTCCCTCGCCGCCGGGATACGCCGCGCCGGAATTGGTCCCCGTCCCCAATCCGCAGACGCCCAACGGGGCGCCGAGCAACTCGACGCCGTTCCGTCCGGAGACCACGCCGGGGTCGTCGCGTCTGATGCCCGGCCGGACTCCGGCTTATCCCGCCGCCGCGGCTGAAACTCCCGTCGGGAATCAGCCCGCTTGGCACGAACCTACCCTGGATTCGAGCAACGCGTTCTTCGTGGACGAGCCGCCCACCTCGGTCTCCCAGCAAGCGTTCCCGCCTGCTCCGGTTCCGTCTTCACCCTTGCCGAGAGGCGCATCCAACCCGTGACATCGAGAGCACGCACAATGACCTCCCCCTCACGGCCCCTGGAAACGGAAGGGAAGAATATGCCGGCACAGAGCATCCGAATCAAACCCCAACTGCGATCGATTCTGGCCGCGGCCGTGTTCATCACCATTTTGTCGGGTTGCGCTCGATTCGACCTGCGACGCAACATCCCGTGGCAGCAAGAGCCGGAAGGGCCGCCCGCTTCGGTAGTCGCGTTTTGGACGGACGCCGTGCTCGAGCGGAGCGGCGGACCTCCCTACCGTGGTTTCGGAGGCCGCCTCCTGTTCTATTCCCGAGACATGACTCGCTCCATCCGCGCGAAGGGGACGTTAGTCGTCTATGCCTTCGACGACGACCTTCCTCCACCGGAAAACCTCAAACCGATTCGCAAATTCGTCTTCACGGCCGAGCAGATGGCCCAAATGGAATCCGAATCCAATATGGGACCGTCGTATAGCGTGCTGATCCCCTGGGATCAGTTCAGCCCGGAACCGCAACGCCTCAGCCTCATGGTCCGATTGATTCCGGAAACGGGCGGGTCGGTCATCAGCGAACAAGCCCGAGTCTTCCTGCCCGGCTTGGCCAATCCCGGCTTGGCTTCTCCCAAACCATCTTCGCCCAACGCATACGCCGGTTCGCAGAAAGGCGATGCATCGCCCCAAATGCAAGGACCGCGCAACTCCGTCCGGCAGACATCCTATTCCGAAACCGTCTCATGGCCCGAGGCAGCTTCGAGCGGGACCGCCCCGGTCCGCCCGGCGAGTGACTCCCTGGCGGAGGCCAATGGCGAGCAGTCGCAGCGCATGCGCACCCTGACGCTCAGCCTCGGGAACGGCACAGGCTTGGGTCATGGGTCGGGGAGCGGGCCGACCGAAGCTCCCCAAATCAACCATCCAAGGCAGACGAGCGCCGACTCGCGCGAAACCACAACAGTTCGGCTTCGGGAAGAAGAGGCCGCCGCTCCTTCACGCATCCGCATGGAGTCGACGGCGGAAGCCACGGCCGATCCGAACGGATCGAACTGGGGCTGGGCAAGTCCGACCGGCGGCGCAGAGATTCCGCCGACCCCGGGGCAAATGATTAGGGAGACGGCACAGCAACCGACAAGCGGTTTTCGACCCGCTCAATTCCCGGCTCCAGGAGGGCCAGCCGCTCCGCCAGCAATCGCTCCCGATCGGATGGGACGGTCCCTTGAAGCACCGCCGTTCGGCCTTGCACGCTGATTTCCACGGCCGCGCCGGGCATTCGAGAGACCGCCGATGTGAAACTTTTGGCGGCGGCAACGGCCACCGGCTCGATCTCACCGCTACCGGCTTCCAGTTGCGGGACATCGAACCCAATCCTCAATGCACTCCGGATCGGGTCCTGCTGATTCCGACCTGTTCGGGCTCGCGATGTCATGGTGCGGTTCCGATTGCCCGACAGACCGCTCAATCCCCGCGTGTTCAATCCGAATGATGAAATACCGCCGGTACTGCTCCGCGTGCCGGTCCGCCCGGTATTCCCTTGCAGCAAGCTCATGACGTTGCTGATATCGCTACTATCCGCCCCTACAAACCCCTGATTGGTGGTCGAACCTAGCATTTGGGACGCGGTGTTGACGTTCCCCAGGTTCATGAATTGTCCGGACGTCGTGTTCAGCCCCGGGGTTGTGGAAGTACGGCCGGAGCTACCGGAAAATCGAGAACTGCTTTGGGTCGAAAGGTTGGAACTCAAGCCGCCGAGATTGCTGCTGAGTTGCGCTACCCCCGGCTCAGCCGACAGGAAAACGCATACCGCGCCCAGGGCCGCGCCGGACACCAGCCTGCTTTGAACCCATTCGTACAACCGCATGGCGAGCGGCTCCTATCGCAAATTGAGCGGGGAAGAAACGTCACGCCGAGACTATCAACGCCCGCGAACCTCCCATTTTGTAAACCCTTGTCGCGCGAAACAGTTCCGTCGCGACTGTTCACGCAGGGACAATACAACCCACTTTTACTGTATCGGAGGGGCTTGTCAGCCGCATTGAACGTTTGCCGTCCAGACGATTTCCCTTCAAACCCAGCCAAAAGAAGGGGTCGCGAGCCTAACCGTTACGCAAGGCGGATGATACGAGAAATCTTCAAGAATCTTGCAAACGCAAGGCCCTCACACTCGCCGCGTACCGGGGGTGGCAAGCCACCACTCGAACCGTACGGCTTTCCGAATCCCGAATCTCCAGGAAAACATCCACCCTCTCGGGTGGGATGCAATCAACTACCCGATCTGCCCATTCGATTGCGCAAATCCCCGACCTAGCGAAATACTCTTCCGTCCCCAAACCGATAAACTCGTTCGCGTCTTTCAGGCGGTACACATCGAAGTGGTACAGCGGCCGCCGGCCGGGGTATTCCTGGACCAAAACGAACGTCGGACTCGTGACTGATCGCGGATCACAGCCGCACCCCTCGGCCAAACCTTGCACAAACCGAGTCTTCCCCGAACCCAGCGTGCCCATCAGGGCGACCACTGCCGGATCGGGCAACAACCGTGCCAATTCGCGTCCCAGCATTCGGGTGTCTTGCTCGCCGAGCGAGACGAATACCGCCTCGGTCATAAGGGGTGGATCGCAAGCTTTTCCCATTATCCCTGCCATCGTCGCTTTTCAAAATCGCCGGCTCTTCATGTGAGTACGTGCACGAAACCTTTCGGTTCCAAGACCGTGCGCTTCTGGCCCGCTTCCAGCCAAAGCCCTTTCTCCTCGACGAACTCCCCGATATCGGTCAGCGGGACGGAGAGCGGCTGGTCATGGAGCATCCGCTCGGCCTCGCTCGGCGGCACCGCCAAGATCAATTCGAAGTCCTCCCCGTCGTGCAAGGCGCGATCCAAGGCCTTCCCGCCCTTGCGCGACGTCTTCGCCAAGTCCTGCGCCGCTTTGGAGATCGGGACTTTCTCGGCGCGAATCACCGCTCCGCATTGGCTCTCCACCAAAATGTGTGCCAGGTCCGCTGCAAGACCGTCGCTGACGTCGATGCCCGCGTGTATCTCATACGCCCGGTACAGGTAGACGGCCTCCCAAACTCGCGGCTCGAAATCTAAGTGCTTGCCGAGAATGGATCCGCCGAACTCACCTGTAACGATGATGCGGTCGCCGGGTTTCGCACCGCGTCGCCGAATTCCTCCAAACGGCGGCGGTGTCCCAATGGCCGTCACGCTGAGGACCATCGGACCGTCCCAACTATTGGTATCCCCACCGGCGACGCCGACCTGATATTCTCGAGCAAGGCTCAAGATGCCTTCATAGACCTTTTCCGCAAGCTTCGCCCCCCCCTTACGCGGCAAGACCATGCCCACCAAACAGGCCTTGGGTGAGGCGGCCATCGCGGCCAAGTCGCTCAAATTGACGGCCAGGGCCTTGCGTCCGGCCTTTTCCGGCGGAATCTCGGACAACATAAAGTCCACGCCGTCCATCAAGACGTCCACGGTTACGACGCCGTGCTGACCGGCCAGGTCCAAAATCGCGGCGTCATCCCCAATTCCCAGGCGGACGCAAGGGTACGCGGGAGTCCGCTGCCTCAACCGCTCGATTAGCTCGAATTCCATGATTTCCGATCCCGCCGGACAGACCCGAATCGACCTCGCCAAGCTCATCCTTCATTGTCGCAGCAAAGGAGCCGTCCGGCTATACCGCGTAGCGGCGAGGCACGCGGATCTGCGACAAGCGTCCGGCACAATCCGCTAATCGAGACTTGGCCCGCCGGCGGTCGCTGCGTACCATAAGAATTGATCGCGGAAGCATCCGGCCGTTCCGACCGGCGCAGCGACGTATGTCGGGGAACGGATGGAAACAGCCTAAACAGTCTACGGTCCCAGATTACGTGTTTGAGGAAGAAGCCTCGGAGGTATCCAACGCATGGCAGTGTCTTTAACTCCCACCGCCGCATCGGAAATCAAACGTATTTTCGAACAGCAGAATATCGAAGAAGGAACCGTCCTGCGGATGGGGATCAATGGCGGAGGTTGTTCCGGCCTTCAATACACCCTGGGCTTCGATACGGAGTACGATAGCAAGCTCGACGCCCGCTATGATTGCAACGGCGTGCCCTTGGTCACGCGAAAAAAATACGCCCTGCATTTGGACGGCACGGTGATCGACTTCATGAGCGGTCCGATGGGCAACGGATTTGTGATCGATAATCCCAACTATCCGCGCGGCGGCGGTTGCCCGGGCTGCGGCGGACACTGACAAGACCGACGCTCCTCGCTGTCGCTTCTTGAACCGAAGGCCTCTGCGAACGCCGCTCCCGGTTACCCGACCACACGATCGGGAGCGGCGGCGTGAGTGAGTGCTTTAAGAACGTGTGCTTTACGAACCGGAGCCGGCGGGAGTCTGTGACTGAGGGAAGATCATCGCTTCGGCGAAAGCCCAGCGGAAATCGGGATCCAGCGACAGATCCACGTGCTCGGTCCGTTCGGCAATACTCTCTACCTCGTCCCTGGCATCGAGCGACAGGAGCGTCATCCGCGCTCCCAGCAACGACGTATTCCCGCGGTACAAGATCCGATCTCTCGGAATATCGCTGGGAAACAAACCGATCCGCTGGGCATTGCGTCGGCGGATGTAGTTTCCGAAACCTCCCGCCACATATACCGCCTGAAGATCACCGGCACCGATGCCCGCCTGTTTGAGCAGGACGGTGATGCCCGCCCGAATCGCCCCGGAAGCCAGCTGCAGTTGCCGGATATCCCTCTGCGTAAGAACGATCGGCACGCCCGGACCGCGTTGCGAATCCCAACTGACCACAAAAGCCGGTTGACCTTCGAACGATGTGATCCGCTCGAGGAAACTCGGAGACAAGTCGCTGCGCGAACCGGGATCGCCCGCCAATCGGCCGTCGGGACGTAAGACGTCGGCGTCCAACAGAATCGCCAGAAGATCGATGAGTGCCGACCCGCACAGGCCGCGCGGCGCACCGCCGCCGATGACCTGGCACGCAATGTCTCGCACCGCGGGATTCCAGATCACCCGCTCGATCGCCCCTTGGGCTGCCCGCATACCGTGGAGAATCCTGGCGCCTTCGAAGGCGGGTCCCGCCGCCGTCGCCGCCGCCCGGAGACGACCTCCGGCAAATAGAACGATCTCACCGTTGGTGCCGATGTCCACGAGGATCGCCGGCGACTCTCCCGCAAGCATTCCCGTGGCCAAAATCCCACCCGCCGTATCCCCGCCCACAAAACCGCCGATCACCGGCATGACGTAAACCTGCCCGGCCGGATGGATTTCCAACCCCAACTCGGCCGCATCCACGGACAGCCCGTGCCGCAAAACGGGCATGAAGGGATAGCGCCCCAGTGAAGAGGGATCCAGCCCGCAAAACAAATGCTGCATCGTCGTATTGCCGCTGACGGCTGCGGCATAGATGCGATTTCCGGTTATCCCGTTCTTCGTCGCAACTTCACGAATCATTTCGTTGAGCGCGTCCCTCAACCCCCCCTGCAAACGACGGAGGCCGTCCTCGCGCTCCACGGCCGTTTGGATGCGGGAAACCACATCTTCGCCGAACTGGATTTGAGGATTGAGCCGAGCGCTGACCGCGAACTCCTCGCCTGCGTTCAGATCGACCAAGGAAGCGACCAGCGTGGTCGTTCCCAAATCGACGGCCAAGCCGAAGGTGGTGCGGCGGGTGTCGCCCGGCTCGATCGCCGCAAGACGATCTTCGACCACTACGGCGGTCGCTTCGTCGCCGACGGCCCGGATTTCGCCGAGCAAGCGACGCGCGTCCGCCAACCGCCGGATCGGTGCGCCCGCCAATTTCTCCGCGAAACTCAGTTCCGCAAGGGGAGCCCCTGCCTCGCCGGGTCGGCCGTCGCCGCCGGCCTTGTGCGAAGTCCCAAACACTTTCCGTACGGGGCAGCGTCCCTCCAACCGCGAGGAGCTGACGACCGCCGTGAGAATCTGGTGGGTTGACTTGAGGAGCGAATCCTCGGGGATTTCCACCACCATCGGGCCGTCGACCGTCAACTGACATGCCAGGCGTACGCCCCGGCTCAGTTCCTCCGCGGACAAGTTGTCGCGCTCCACCTCGTTCGGCGGAGGCGCTCCCTCGAGCACGATCACCCGGCACTTACCGCAGACTCCTTCTCCCCCGCAAGGCAAATCCAAGTTGATTCCGGCGTCCAAGGCTGCGTCCAAGAACCGGCTGCCCGTCGCTACCGACAGTTCACGTTGCATGGGGCGCAGATACAGCGGAGCAGAATTGCGAGACGGCATACGCTGACCTCATTCGTTGCCCCGGCGACGGCGAACTCCATTCCGGCATGGTAAGGCAGGCCGAGAGACGGGTCAATGAATTGGTTTGTTCTCTTCGGGGACGCGGCTTCTCTCCGGTCGCCCCAGAGGAAGATCGATTGTGCCGGCGCATCCGCATCTCCGAACAAACCCCGCAACCAAACGGGAACCAAACCAGCGCCGGCGGCTCACAATCCCCAGCGGCCGTCACGCCATCCCCGGTAAACCGGGCAATTCCTTGAAACCGGGCAAGTCCACCGACCGCCACGGCCTCCAATCATGGACGGTTTCCTGGATTCTGGCCTTTACGCAACCGATTTCAATCGGCAGAATACAACGGCCGAGACACAGCACGGCGGATAGGCATCCTCGGATCGGCCTTCGGAAGCGACAGGCGGTCGCTTCCAAGCCGAGCCCCGCGGCCGGAGAGACGGAAGGGACGCCTCGCTCCGAGCCCTGAGGCGTTTCGGCCCGCCGAGACGTTCCTGACAAGCCTTTTTCCAAGGAGGGAAAAAGTGTCCAAGACCAAGTGGATGGGAATCGGAATCCTCGTCGTCGGTAGCTCACTGGCCACCATGTGGAAGTTGGGGGCGCAACAGCCCGGCGTGCCGGCCCCCCAAACCCGCAGCGTTCCCATGGTGCGAAACGTGGCCGTGGTGGACATCGACTACATTTTCAAGAACCACGCCCGACACAAACAGCAAATGGAAGCGATCCGTGCCGAGGCGGCGGCGGCCGAGCAGTGGGCCCAACAAGAGCAGGCGTCCTTGAAGGCCATGGCCGAACAGCTCAAGGACCACCAACCGGGAACGCCGACCTACTCTCAGATCGACGACGCGCTCCTGCGCCGTCAGAAGGAATTCGAGGCCGACGTCCTGAAAAAACGCAAAGACTTGATGCTTCGAGAAGCCAAAGTCGTCTACGGCACGTACCAGGAGATCGTGGGCGAAATCCAGTACTTCGCCGCCGCCAACGGCATCACGATGGTGTTCCGCTTCAACGGCACCGAACCGGATCCGAATAATCCCGAAGACGTGCTCCGCACGATCAATCGCTGGATCGTTTACCAAGGCGCGGAACTGGATATCACTCCCATCATCCTACAGCGTCTCAACGCTCGGGTGCAAACGGCGAGCGCCCCGGCGACATCCGGCGGAGCCGCTCCGGGAACCGGTTACGTGCGTCCCGGATCGACGGGGCTTCGCTGAGCAATCTTGCCGCAGAGGCAAGTCCGAGGCGTGCGAAGTTTCGGCGCACGGAGGCCCGTGGTCGTGATCCGCGGCTTCGGATCCTCGAACCGCCGACGAATACCTGATTTCCTAACATTGGATGGCAACGCTTGATGTTTTCCCTGCGCAACCAGCAAACGATCGCCGCTCCCGCCGCCGTGGAAGGATTCGGTTATTGGAGCGGCCAGGACGTGCGGGTGGAATTTCATCCCGCCCCGATCGACACGGGTATCGTGTTTGTGCGAGCAGACCTCCCGCACCAACCGCAAATCCCGGCGCGGTTGGAATACCGCATCGACCAGCCTCGCCGCAGCACGTTGGAGCGAGACGGGGCTCGCGTCGAGATGGTGGAGCACATCATGGCGGCGCTGGGCGGCCTTCAAATCGACAATTGCGAGGTCCGCGTCACGGCCGCCGAGATGCCCGGCTGCGACGGCTCCAGCCTGCCGTTTGTGCAGGCCCTCATGCGCGCCGGCATCGTTGAACAATCCGCCCCCCGGGTCCTTCGCAAAGTCACCGCCGTGGTACGTATCGACGAGGACGCGGCCTGGTTCGAGGCCAGGCCGAGCACCGGCGGCGAACTTTTTATCCGGTATCTCCTGGATTACGGCCCCCGCGGCCCGATCGGGCGGCAAAGCTTCGGCCTGCTCTTGACGCCGGAATCCTTCTGCAAGGAATTGGCCCCCTGCCGTACCTTCATGCTGAAGTCGGAAGCCGATCAACTCTTAGCCATGGGCTTGGGACGCCGCACCACGCCAAAGGACTTGCTCGTCTTCGGCGAGAACGGACCGATCGATAATCGACTGCGGTTCCCCGACGAATGCGTTCGCCACAAACTGCTCGACATGGTTGGGGATCTCGCTCTGTGCGGTTGCGACCTTATCGGCCGGTTCTGCGCCTATCGCGGAGGTCACCGGCTGAATGCCCGGTTGGGAACCGTACTGCTGCAAACCACGGCGGAAACCCAACGCGTTCGTCATTGTGCTTAAACCCCGGGATACAAGGCAGGACGGGGCCGCCGACTCGCCGCGCCAGACCCGTTCAGACCGCGAGGTCGAATTTCGTGGAACCCTTACGCGTCATCGTAATCGGAGGCGGACGGCTGGGGCAATTTCACGCCGCCAAGCTGGCGGCCCGCGCCGACGTCCGTCTGATCGGTATCGTAGAACCTTCAGCCGAACGACGCGGCGAACTGAGTCGGGAAGGCTTTCCCGTATTCGCCGACGCGAGCAAGATCCCCGGCGAAGTCCAAGCCGCCGTCGTGGCCGCGCCGACGACCCTGCACGGCCGGATCGTCCGCTCCCTGCTTGCGGACGGAATCGACGTCCTGGTCGAGAAGCCGATTGCGTCATCCGCGGCCGAAGCCCGGCAAATGGTCGCCCTTGCCAAAGCGGCCGGCCGCATCCTGCAAGTGGGACATATCGAACGATTCAACCCCGCATTTGCTGCGGCCGCACAGAACATCGCTGCTCCATGGCTGATCGAGGCCGTGCGTTGCGGTCCGTTCACGGGTCGGTCGCTCGACGTCGGCGTCGTTCTGGATTTGATGATCCACGATCTCGATCTGATCCTCAGCCTCACCAACAGTTTCCCCAGCTCGATCAAGGCATCCGGCCGAGCGCTCTTAGGCGGGAACGAAGATGTCGCTGAAGCTCGCATCGAGTTTGAAAACGGCTGCATCGCCGTGCTCCAGGCTTCACGCATCACGCGTCAACCCCGGCGCGAGATGAAAATCTGGTCGCGCGGCGCGATCGCCCAGATCGATTTCGCCGCCGGGAAGGTGTCGCTCACGCGCATCCACCCGGACCTCCAGGCCGGTCGATTCCGCCCCGCCGACCTACCCGCTGCGGAACTGCGACGGATTCAACCTGAATTCCACGACGTTTACTTGCCGGAAGAGATCGTGGTCTGCGAAAAGCGGGATGCCCTGGCCGCCGAGATCGCCGACTTTGTAGACTGCGTGCGCACACGCCGAGCCCCGGTCGTAGACGGCGCGGCAGGCCTGGCCGCGCTCCAAATCGCCGAGGCGATCCTCCAGGCGATCAGCGAGGGCGAAGTGATCCGGCCGCTGCACGGCCCGGTCGTATCGCCACTCGCTTCGCCCGACCGCCGCGTCGAAGCCGCCTGAGCGCAAGCCCTGGCCCTTCGGTCCCATCGCGCTACGGTCAGGACTCAAGCCGACTAATCGCGCGCCCCGAGGTCTTGAACGTAAGCCTCTTGGACCAGTTCGTTTTCGGCATGTTCGTGCCGAGCCAGCTCGTTCTTTAAATCCAAGTAACGCGCGCGGACGCGTTCCCACCAGTCGGGCGAACCGTGACCTTCGCTTTCTGCGTCAGCCGCAAGACGCTTGGCGGCCTCCACCAACGGGGCATGCTCCGCCAATATTTTGTCCGCCTTCGGCTGAAGATGCGGTGCCCGCAACATGCCCTCGTCGAAAAACCGTTCCGCTTCTTCGAAAGCGAAGTGCGCCTCCAAATGCACGGGCAACTCCGACAGCAACCGAATCACCTCCTTCGACTGCCGATCGCGATTGGCGAGTGCCGTCTCGAGGTCCGCCAAAATGCTTTCGATCCGCTCGTGCTCTTCAAAGAAACGCTTCGTATCCACTCGATCCGCCGGATTTCCCATGATAGTCTCCCTCCCTCAGCCCCACATTCCCGAAAACGACTCAATTCGCATCCCGCGTATCAACCGCTCCCACACATTTTTCGTTTCCGGCACGGCGCGATGTTCCCCGGCATCGCCCTGGCGCCGGCTATCGGCCGATTCCGTAATCTCGCTGCTTTGTTCAAAGCTATTGTAGAGAAACGCGGTATCAAAAAGAAACCCGGCGTACCTTCGCCCAAGACAAACCGTTCTCGACTTTAGGTTCGGGCAAATGGGCGCAAATCTTGAGAAGTGAAAACATCTGGGAAAGAAAAACAAAACCGGAAGAATAACACGCGATTGTTGGATGCGGTGGAGAAGTTATACTAATAACTTTACGCCGTTCCAGTAACCGATAATCCTATAGAGGGGTTGGAAACGGAATCTTACCTTCCACACGCCGTCTTTCCGCCTTGCGTTCGGAAGACTCCCTCTTCATACGCCCCGGCCGCCTTAGACCGGCGCGCCGTCATCCTCAAAGCCGTTGAGACCTCGGATGCCCTTTCGCGAGACCGTCGTTACAGGAATTGGAATCGTATCGCCCATCGGGATCGGGCGTGACGCATTTCGTGCCTCGCTGCTCTCCGGAATCGGTGGTGTGGGGCCGATCACGCAATTCGATCCGTCTGGGCTTCCGGTCCGCTCGGCCGCGGAAGTGCGAAACTTCGATCCAAAGCAGTTCGTCCTGCAGCGGAAAAGCCTCAAGGTCATGGCTCGCGACGCCCAATTGGGGGTCACGGCCGCACGCCTTGCGCGGCAAGATTCCGGACTCGACTCCCAGCCCATCGATCCGGACCGCTTTGGAATCGTTCTGGGGGCCGATCGCATTTGCGGTTCGCTGGAAGACAGCGAGGCTCCCTATCGGGCCTGCATCGTCGACGGCCGGTTTGATTTCGGACGCTGGCCCGTCGAAGGCATGGCCGCCACGTTCCCGCTGAGCTTTCTCAAAGTCTTGCCCAACATGATCGCCTCGCACGTCTCCATTGTCCTGGATGCACGAGGTCCCAATAACACGATTCACCACGGTGAGGTCTCTTCGTTGCTGGCCCTGATCGAAGGGACGTTGTTGATCGAACGGGGCCTGGCCGACGTAGTGATGGTCGGCGGCGCGGCCTCGGAAATGACGCCTTTCGACTGGAGCCGATTTGCCGTGATGGGCCGCCTGTCCAACCGTGCCGATCAGGACGGCCAAGCTCCGCGTCCCTTCGATCGCATGCGGGACGGCGAAGTCCGCGGCGAAGGCGCCGCGATTCTGGTCTTGGAAAATGAAAAGCACGCCCGGAAGCGGGGTGCCGAGATTCTCGGTCGTATTCGCGGCAGCGGTCGCGTCTTCGCCCGGGACCAAGACGGGCATGGGGTCGCCGCGGCCGTCGCGCGGGCGGTCCGCTCCGCCCTGCAAGATGCGGACGTCGATCCTCGGTCCCTGGGACATGTCAACGCGGACGGTCGGGGGGCACGTCAAGAAGACGCTTGCGAAAGCCGCGCCTTGGCCGAAATACTGCCGGACGTCCCGCTGACCGCTCCCAAGTCGTTTTTCGGGAACGCGGGCGCCGCTACCGGTGCCATGGAGTTGGCCGCCAGCCTCGTCCTAGCAGCCGAGAAAATGGTACCACGCACTCTGAATCACGAATTTCCCGATCCGGAATGTCCCGCCCAAGTCATCAGCTCGGCGGAGTATCGCACCGAAAAGAATCTCTTCTTGTCGCTGAACTACACCACAGCGGGTCAGGCGGCAGCCGTCATCGTCGAGACCACCGCATGAACCCCCGGTGCCGTCACGCCTCCGCGGACGGAGCGAGCACGGGTATCCCACCGATACCGGCTCAACTCTATCGCCAGGACGATGACCGCGATCGTCAGCGCCAGGAGAGATAGCCCCAGCATCACCGTGAAAATGCTGGTCTGCTTCAGACGTGCGAACAAGCCGGGACGACGCGGCTTTTCTTCCCGGCTTTGTGGGGCTTCCGCCTCGCTTACGGGTCCGGACGCCGCCAAGTCACTCGCCGTGCCGCCCGTGGGTCCGCCCAAATTGAAATCGTCGAGATTGAACGGGTTATCTCCAGCATTCGACACGGGTAGTCCTCCGAAAGAACCGGCATTGCGTCGGTCCGCCCGGCACATCGCCAACCGTATTCGAAACGGCTGCTTGGGGCCATCGCTTCGAGTAGCTACCCCGACGGCAGGCGAGGCCCATTCGCGATTGCGGCGCCGACCAAAACCTACACTTCGAGTATAACTTCGAAGGAGGCCCCGCGCCAAAAAATCCCGGGCCCCCTCATGGGCGCGACCCCAAAGGCCCTTGAGATTCCCTTCTCCGGCAGGGGAGATTTCCGTCCCGAGTTGCGAGAATCGCGATCGAGAGGGTACGGAAAGTCACTTCTCGCCGTTCGACCGGGCGATTGCGAAGTAACCGTAGAAGGTCTCGTTGTCCCTGAGAATGAAGAACTTGAGGGGTAGAAAGCTATCGAAGTCGGGCCGCTGGATGATGTACTCCACATTTTCCACGGACACCGTCTCCCAGAGATGCATTCCCACCAAAACGTCGCCGGACCGCAAACCTTGGGCCGCCGCCGGCCCGCCGCTCCGCACATCAGTAATCAACAAACCGCCGCGGTAACGGGTATTGAACTTGGCCTGGAACTCCTCCGGGGGAATGGGAGCGAGTCGCAGTCCTACCAACTCCCAAATACGATCGCTTTTATTCCCGCCCGCAGGGCCGCCTAAGACGAGCGTCAACTCCTCCTCCGAACCGCCCGAGCGAAGGACGGCCATTTCCAGCGATTCACCGGGCCGACGTTCCAACAAGGCCCGTTGAAAATCGAGTTCGTTCGAGATCGTCGTCTCCCCGATACTGAGAATCGTGTCGCCCGGCCGCAATCCCGCCTGGTCCGCCGGACTGTTGGAAAACACCTCCGCCACAGACAGCCCGGACGTCGTTCCGCCAGAAGGAGCGAAGCGGAGTCCCAGCAAAATGCTCTTTTGGTTGATTTGCGCCAATAACCGTGCCGCCGCTTGAACGACCCGATCCACCGGAATGGCGAATCCGATGCCTTGTGCTCCCGCCCGGACGGCGACGTTCACCCCGACCATTTCGCCGTTGATGTTCAACAGGGGTCCTCCGGAGTTGCCCGGATTGATGCTGGCATCGGTTTGGATCAGGTCTTCGTAAAACTGGGAGTCGCTGACCTGCACGGCCCGATGCAGGGCGCTCACAATACCCCGAGTGGCGGTGTGCTCGTAACCGTAAGCGTTCCCCAAGGCAATGACCGATTCGCCCGGCATCAAGTCGGAAGAGGTTCCGATCCGGATCGTCTGCAACGGCCGATCGGCGTCGATCTTGATGATGGCAAGGTCCGTCTCGGAATCTCGCGCGATCAGTCTCGCGATGTAGCGGCTCCCGTCGTACAAATTCACTTCGATCTCGCGGACGCCGTCCACGACGTGATGGTTGGTAATGATGTAGCCGCGTTGATCGATGATCACGCCCGTTCCCATCCCGTTCACCCGCCGCGAGGCGTCGGTACGGGACGCGGCAACCCCGGCAGTGGTCACCAGGGTCTTTTCCCCGCGAATGTTCACGACCGCCGGCCGAGCGTTGCGAATGGCGACCACGATCGGGGTCTCGCGCAGGTCCTCCGCACCCAAGAGCGGCATCGGAGATGCGATACCCAAGATTGTCCAAAGAACAACGCACCTTGCGATCGTTTCGTAGCGGCGTGTGGATGGCATAGCAGGGCAGGCCGACAGTCTTGGGTTGAAGGTCCGCGCAAACGCTGTGACCGCACCGGAATCAGGTGGCGTTTCCGGCCTAGAATCGTTACATCGGAACGACGCCTCACAGCCTTGACCACGCTAACCCCATCCGGAAAACTCGAATGATCTTGCCCTGTCGATCAACTCTATGCAGATGCAACAGTATGCCGGTACCCCAATGCCGTTGACAATCCGCTTGCCTTGTCAACTCCGCACACCGCTGTTGGAAATCGGCGAGCTGGAAATCCGGGGTGGCGCTCGATCCTGCCCCCGGGGCTAAGAATGCGGCGCGAACGGATTCCGTATCGAGGTCGACCAGAACGGCTTTCGAAGAGATGTACCGGAGTTCCAGACAGGGATGGGCACGCCGGGGCCTATTCATGACGCCGCGATCCCGCGTCGGGCCTTTTTGCGAGCCGGCCTTGGGGTACGTCAACGGCGTACGCCGGCTTGCCGCCGGCCTTGGTCGCCTGAATGATCGGACGAAACGGTAACCCGAGGGCCGTCGCCGACAATCGGCGCCGCAGGGAGAAAGACCCAGGCCGTACTGCCGCTCCCATCGCCGGCACGACTCTGGGATGAAGCCTCGGCAGGTGCCGGCCCGACTCGAGGAGCCCCCTTCACGACTGCGTCATCGGCGGG
>Ga0067045_1028549_pt1 | contig 31318 bp, 23 predicted proteins | sample TerdegcTABiofilm_FD_59184 | JGI IMG/M metagenome (GOLD analysis project Ga0067045, IMG submission 59184) | Combined Assembly of (Gp0054472, Gp0054536) Wastewater bioreactor microbial communities from Singapore -Terephthalate degrading...
GTAAACGTTGCCCAGCCTCAGGCGCGGCTGGTCCAGGCCTAGCTAAATTGACGGACAAACTGCAGCCAGAGAGCGCCTCTTTGGGTAGAAGAGGGCTGCAGGGGAAAAGCGATGGAGAAGAAAACATCCGAGTCGGAGAGGATGTAGAACGTTTCGCGGCTTTGTACCAGCGGCAGGAAAATTTGCTGAAAGACGGGCTGCTCTAGCCGGCGGCGAATGCGTTCGGCATTGCTGTGGTCGCAGATGACCTGCAAGCCGAGCGGCGACAGCGTATTGAGCGTGGTGCTTTTCCAATAAGTTTCGTACAGAATCGAGCCGGTGTACTGGCTCAGGGATGGTGAGCAGATCAGAAATTTGGATGGATGGGGAAGGTAAACGGTAAAGTGGACGAACTCAATCCGCCGGCCGCCCTCGCCGTAGTACTCCGGCAGCAGCGAGAGCGAAAAATTACCACTGGGGGTTTGATACAATTCGGTAGTACGTTTGAAAATCGATTCAAGCAGCTGAACAGGCCGGAAGCCGGCTTTTTCCAGCAGTGGAATCAGAAAGGTCAGTTTATTCTGCTCCCGTTTCCGATTTGACCACACCAACCACCCCAGCAACAGAACGGGCAGCAGACACATCAATAAAATCATCAGATTGAAGAGAAGAGAACTTGCAAAATCCATAAAAAAAACCACCCTCGAACTATGTTTCGTACTTTGATATTATAGAATGAGCAGCGATGAAATGGAAGAATCGGTCGAGAACCTTAACCGGTTCTTAAACAATAAGAGGACTGTCTGGTGGATATAATCCCTTTGGTGGCAATATTGCTTCAGTTATTGGATTGGTTCAAAGGACTTACCGGCATTTGTTCGGGTTAAGGACGGTTCAGGTTAATTTTTCTCCTATTTTCTTTGTGCCGTCTTCGGTCGAGGGAGGGGAAGTTGTTTCAATGTCCGGTGGGTTGGGTATGGATCACAAACTTGTTAGAAGCAATGTCCGGCCCAAAATTTGAGGAAAAAATTCGGGTAAATTGGATTGAAATTGGTTGATAAAGTGAGTAAAATTAACGAAAGAAAAGTCAATTCGGGATAAATCATTTTTACATCAACTTTCGAGTTTCGTCCCCCTCCCGCCTCCCCCAAAATTGGGCTTTCCCCGAAAAAGTGGACACAGGAAAAGGGAGAATCCGGTACACTAAAGGGAAAGGACGTGAGGAAATGAAAGAGAGAAATTATCGGACGTACACAAACGAGTTCAAAGGGGAAGCGTTAGAGTTGTTGAAGAACAGCGAGAAAAGCGCCGCGCAGTTGGAACGGGAACTGGGGATCACGCCGGGGATGTTGCTGAAATGGCGGGCCAAATATCAGGTGGTTAGCAACGAGCGAGAAGTGCCGCGGCTGGAAGCGAGTGATCTAGAAGCGGCAAAGAAGGAAATCCAGCGCTTGCAGCGCGAGATCAGGGAGATGGCCGAAGAGCGCGAGATCTTAAAAAAAGTAGTGAGTATTTTCTCAAAGAAAGACGCATGAAGTACATGTTCATCGCGGCACACGAGGGAAAATACGCGGTGAAGCGGATGTGCAAGGTATTAGGAGTGCAGCGAAGCGGGTATTATGCTTGGCGGAAGCGCAAGCCGAGCATGCGCGAGCAGGCTAATCAGGTCTTGCTGGCTTTGATCGAAGCCGAGTATGCCAGGAGCCGCAAGACCTACGGCAGTCCGCGCTTGCATGTGGTGCTGAAAAGACAGGGAGTGCGCTGCGGGCATAATCGGGTGGCACGGCTGATGCGCCTGCATGGGCTTGTGGCACGCCAGAAGCGGCGCTATTACCCACGTACCACCCAGCGTCAGCGTGGAGTGATCCCCGCGCCTAATCGGCTCAACCAGGAGTTCACAGCCCCCGCACCCAACCGCAAATGGGTCAGTGATTTCACTTACATTGAAACTGCTGAAGGCTGGCTGTATCTGGCAGTGGTGCTGGATGTGTTTTCTCGTCGGGTGATTGGCTGGGCGATGAGCCCCACCATGGATGCCGAGATGGTAGAGGCAGCCTTGCGTATGGCTTTGGCAGGCCGCCGCCCTCCAGCTGGCTGGCTGCACCATTCCGATCAAGGCAGCCAATACACTTCCTCTGCCTACCTCAACTGCCTCAAGCAAGCTCTGGCTATCCTGAGCATGAGCGGGACGGGCAACTGCTACGACAGCGCCGTCATGGAAAGCTTTTTCAGCACCCTCAAAACCGAGTGCGTCATGGGCATTTTTCCAACCCGTGCCCAGGCTCGCACAACCATCTTTGAATACCTGGAGGTTTGGTACAATCGTCAACGACTACACTCTACTTTGGGCTATTACAGCCCCGTCGACTTCGAGCAATCATTTTTCACCCTTTAATTGTGTCCACTAAATCGGGTAAAGCTCACTTTGGCAATATTGGGGGAGGTGCAGGTAGGGGTAATGATCACTGTATGCCAGGTTTTGATCTCATCCCGAACTGACGTTATTAACCAACATTTTGGGCGGATTTTCAAGCCCCTTGAAGGATGATTTTTCTTAAAAAAACAGTGCAGTCGTAAAGATACAGTAGTTGTTGATCTCATTGGATGATTGGCGGGTTGTGCGGCTGCGCGTTCGGTTGAGGTCGAGACAGTTTTTGGGCATATTTAGCATAACCCGGTTTTCGACGATTCCACCTATGCAGGCCAGAGAAGGTCAAAACCGAGTGGATCTGGTAAGCGCAGCCCATAATCTGCGAAAATTGGCTGCCTGACAAACAGCCATTTATTTCCGCTGGTCAAAACTGATCTATTTGACCCCTTTTTCTATACCCACGGAACTGCCTGGAAGTTCTTTCCAGACAACTCCACGGTTGAAATACGGCTGCGGTTTGACCGTTTTCTGCTTTTTGAAAGCCATGTCCCAACCCGACGTAATCCTATAAAAAAATTGGTTAAATTTGATAAAATTTTACAGAAATATAAGGTTGCAAAATCACCCGTAAGAAGGAGCACACGATTATGAAACGAATAGCCGTGATTGGAAGCAGTGGGGGACATCTTTTTGTGCTGGGTGGAAAAGATCCAAGAGGTTTGTTAGAGGAAATTATCCGCCAGGCGGATGCAGCCGAATTTCAAATCAGTCACGTAGCTTTCGTAGCTGCATCCACATCAATGGATCAGATCACCGAAAAAACCACCGCATCCCTTTGGACTTTGACCCCAAACGGACTAAGCGCTGGAGAAGCGATGTCGCTGGAAGAGGCGAATGCCGCTGCCGCAGTCGAATCCGGCAAAATTGCGGAGGCAGTTCGCAAAGGAGAAATAGACGGATTAATTCTTGTCAGCGCTGATCCAAAAGGGATTAATAAAGAGGTCGTTGCAGCGGCGGCGGAAACGAAAATTCCGATTGTCGGGACGGGAGGAAGTTCCATGGCGGCTGCCCGCTCGATGGGGGCAAACGTCATTGCAGCCTCCGGTACAACCGGGTCAACCAACCGAACCAGGGCAGTGGGTTACATTGCTGCGTTTGCCAGTGAGTGGAAAGCGAAATACACGCCGGTGATCGGTAAAGCCAGCGCGGTCGAATCGGGATCGGTGTGGCAGCGTATCAATTTGCGCAGCATCATGATCAGCTCGCTGCCGGGTTTTATTGCCATGGCCTTGATTCTGGCGGTCAGTAAAGTTCCGATGCTGACCGACAGCCTGAGTCCGGTCTTCGACACATTGATCGCTGGTTTGCCGGTCATTGTCGCTGTGATTGCCGCAAAGCAGGTTTCCGGGCTTGAAGAAGTGGGAATTGTCGCCGGCGTCGTTGCCGGAGTCCTTTCGGTGCAAGGCGGTATTTTAGGGGGAATTCTGGGCGGCATTCTTTCGGGTATTCTGGCAACTTACCTGCTGAACTGGTCTTTTCGGATGCGTTTTCCTACCACGACTGCAAGTCTGGTTTCCGGCGCGGTCAGCGGTTTGACCGCGGGCTTGCTGATTTATTTTGTCCTCGCCCCGGTTACCCTCTGGCTGGGCAATGGCGTGCGGGGACTGATTGAAACCGCTCTGGCTCTTAACCCCATATTAGCCGGTGCTGTAGCGGGACTGTTGATCTGGCCGGCAATTATTGGAGGTGTTTATCACGCAGCCATCCTGCCGATTGTTTTGCTGGAAATGGAAACTGCCGGCAACAGCTTCATCGGAGCGATTGACATGACTGGACTGGTGATGGTTTCGGCGGGAATTACCCTGGCGAATATCGTTTCCCCGCGGGCAAAAAGTGAAGCTTCCCTGGCGGTACCCGGATTTTTGGTTAACGTTGGTTTTGGCACATTTGTTGAAGCCGCTTACCCCTTCATGTTTGCCGACAAAAGAATTTTTGGCAGCGCTTTGTTCTCGGCAATGCTATCCGGAGCGTTTTGCGGTTTTTATAATGCCCGCGGCACGGCTTATGTCCCCTCGCTGGTGGCGCCGACTTTATCAAACAACCCGCTCGGTTTGCTGGTGGCGATGCTGGTAGCAACGGCTTCAGCCTGCATTTTGACCATCCTGTTCAATAAGACGGCCAGAAAAAACACGGTTGAGGAAGAATAGTGGTTTGAGAAAAGGGTTGGTTTTTGACCAGTGTAACATTCTGACTGAATATCCCTGAACCATAACAAAAGAGGTGAGACAGAAATGAACTGACTCACCAGAGCCGGGATACCTTTTTAGCCGAAGCCTATGCCGGGGCTATCGGCGTGCTTATGATGAGCGGGTGCGGCTGCGTCAGCTGGCGCGGCAGGTGCAGCTGGTGGAAAATCACACCGAGTGGATGGAGCTGTCCAGCTCATCCAGCCGCAGCGGACGGGAAACGTGGATCAGCGGTTTGATCGGGCGAGCCGTGTATCAGGCGCCGGTTGAGGTCTGGCAGGCGTTGGGCGAGTGGCTGGCCTGGGCTGAAATTGTTCAAGTTGGCAAAGATACGGTCAAGGGCAACGGCGTGGTGCGGGTGGGGGATTCGCTCCTTTCTTATTGAGGCGTGGGGATGATTTTCACAAAGCGGTGAAGCACCAGTGCGTCATCCTGAAGGAACAGGCGCAAGCGTTCGGCGGTATCGTATTGATAGGTCTGTTCAAGGGCGGTCAGGTAGTGATTCATCAGGCTGCGAATTTCCCATAAATCATCTTCGTTGATGGATTCAATGCGCACCTGAGCGCCCTTCGCGATTCTGCGCTGCAAGGCTGGCAGATCGAACCCGAATTCGGGGGTCAGTTTCTGGTAAACGACTCCGCCGGTCATGCCGGAGAAGGCATACGGCCCGGGGTCGCCCATGATGATCACCGTGCCGGAGGTCATGTACTCGCAGGCAAATCCCTTCAGGTTGGCGTAGGTGCCGGGGTTGCCGATTGCTTCCTGTATCGGCTGGGTGATTTCACCCGCCAGAATGACTTTGGCCCCCGAAAGGCGGACACAGGCGCGCGAGTCAGCATTGCCCTGCACAATCAGGATGCCATCCTGCGCGCCGTAGGCAAAGGATTTGCCCACACTGCCGTCCAGCCGGATGCCGTCATGGTTGAGGCCCTTCATAATTGCTACCCGGCCGCCGCTGGCTCCTTTGGCAACGCCGTCTTGCGCACCGCCTTCGATGAGGATGTCAATCTTGTCAACGTTCCAGGCTGCAAAGCCGTTGCCGGCCAGCGAGGAAGGCCCAAAACGGAGGTGGAGCATGTCAATTCCTTCCTGAACGCGCGGTTGACGCATGATTTCACCGGCCAGTCGGGAGCCCAGGGCGCGGTCAATCGCCGAAACCGAATCCTGATAGGTTACTTCGCGTTCGTTTTCTGCGATGGTGCGTAGAATCAGGTCGGTCAGGATGGTTGTCAGACTGTTGCGCGGACGGATGAGCAGCACGCCCATACCCGGTTCAGGCGCGGGGCGGGTTTGCACCGGCAGCGGGTCGAACATCGCTGAAAGGTCAATTTTATCCTTGAGCGCGATTTGTTCCAGCAAATCAGCCCGCCCGACGAGGTCCTGCAAGCGGTTTGCTCCTAATCGAGCGGTTAATTCCCGCATTTCGTTCGCAATTCCCTCAAACAGGCGCACAATGTTTTGGTAATCCTGCTCAAAGTGAACGGGTACAAAATGCCTGAGACCCTTTTCCTGTGCTTCTGCAAGGGTTTGTATTTGGGTGGCAATGCCTACATGACAGGTGCCCAGATTGCACTGCCGACAAATGGTACACCCCAGCGCCACCATCGCCATCGTGGCAAAGCCAACCCGGTTGGCGCCCAGCAGAACCATCTTAACCGCATCCGAGCCGGTTTTCATCCCGCCGTTTGCCCACAGCTCCACCTTGTGGCGGATGCCGGCTTCGATCAGCGCTCGGTGTGCCTGGATAATGCCAATTTCGGTCGGTAAACCGGCGTATTGTAAGGAGTGTTTGCGCGCCGCCCCGGTTCCGCCGTCGTAGCCGGATATGTTGATGATGTCGGCGCCGGCTTTGGCAATCCCGACGGCAATCACTCCAATGCCGGGCACCACCGGCACTTTGACCGAAATTTTTGCCTGCGGGTTGACCATTTTCAGCTCTTCGATGAGCTGGGCAAGGTCTTCAATGGAGTACAGATCGTGGTTATTGGAAGGCGAAAGCAGGGTGACATAGGTGGGAGTGCGGCGGGCGCGCGCCACTTTGGGGGTAACTTTATAGCCCGGCAGCATACCGCCTTCACCGGGTTTGGCGCCCTGCCCGATCTTGATTTCCAAAACCGCCGCCGAGTTGAGGAATTCTGCATTGACCCCAAAGCGCCCGCTGGCAACCTGCTGACCGCGGTTGTGGCGGTACATTCCCATGATTTCGGGCAGCTCGCCGCCTTCGCCGTTGATGCACAGGATATTCAGGACGGACGCAGCGTGAACGTAAGATCTGAAGGAATTTTCTCCCTGCGAACCAAAGGACATGGCGTCAATGACCAGCGGGAGATTGTAATCTTGAATGGTCAAATCCACCTGATCGGGGGTTACCCCGTTGGGTTGGGAGCGGAAACCCAGCAGGTGGCGTAAGGCCACCGGCGAATCGCTGATGATGGTTTGAAAGGCGTTCTGAATATCAGCGTAAGAAGCTTCTCCTTTGGCAAAACGGTGGGCAACCTTCCAGAACTTGGGGAAGATGCGGGTTTGATAGGGCATGCGCGGTTCGGGCAGCTCTCCGCGCATTTCTGCGCCGCGCTGACGCGATTCGGCATCCAGTCGTTCCCAGTTCAGGCTGGCATCTTCGCTGCCAAAGTAATTGGGTGCCCCAAACACCTGCGCGACGCTGGGGGCAAGCCCAATCGAACCGAATACCCGCCCGTAGCCGCGCAGTTCGTGACAGCCCATAGTGGAAGTCACCTTTTCCAAACCGCTTTGCAAATTGCTCATCAGACGGGTGAGAGTGGTCTCGGCCGACTCGCCCGCCGCCGGGTTAGCCGTTTGAAGGGCAACCGCAAACATGGCGTACGGGTTGATCGCGTCGGCGCCAAAGCCACACAGCAGGGCAACATCATGCAAACCGCGCACAGCTGCGCTGCGTACCACGATTCCGGCGCGGCGGCGCAGGTTGCCCTGCTCGGAGGGCGGAGCTTCACGCAGTGCCTGATCTAACCGGCTGACAGCCAGATGCGGGTCGAGCCAGTTCAAACCTTCGGCGCAGGTCTTTTCATCGTCCAGAATCAGACATTGAACGCCGTTTTGAACAAGCGTAACGGCCTGATCGGCGAGGCGCCGCAGGGCCTGCGGGGTGGTTTCATCGGGGTACACTCCTAATGTAAGCCAGCCAACTCGTTCCGCAAAGACCTGGATTAACTCCTCAATGGTCAACGTGGCAAACTGCTCCGCAACTGCTTTGCTGATCTGGTCGTCCACCAGACCGGGCAAACCCCCGGTCAGAATGGGAACTTCCAGGACAACCAGCACATCCTGCGGATCGGGTGTTTTACCAATCACCGGGCAGGCGCCTACCATTGAGCTGGTGGAAAAGGCCTCGATTTCGCGCACATGGTCAATGGATGGATTGGTGACGACGGCGACCGCCTCTTTGAAGTAATCGGACAGGTTGTCCCGCGCCTTGCTGAGCGCTGCAAGCGGGCCGTCATAGCCCAGTGAACTGATCAGATCGTCTTTGTTGGAACTGATCAGCGCTTCCACCTCATTTATATGATCCTTGAGCCAGCCGTTTGCGGTTAGGAGCCGTGAATTGACGGTCACAGCCCAGGATGGGGTGGGAAAATCGCTGTCCGGCTGCACCGTGCGGGGCGGCGAGATTTCCGTAAGGACATCCGCAGCCGCGGACGCGCTGCCTTGCATGGCGCGGGTCAGCATGGCTGAGCCGGCAGGGAAAGCCTGTACCCAGCCCGTCCAGTATTGCCGCGCCAGCTGCGGAGCTTCGCGTTGAAAGGTTTGCACCATGACATGCTGGCGGATGGCGGCGTGGTCGAGTACAACCGGGTTCTCGCCGCGGCGAAGCAGCAGGGCAATTTTTTCACCCGGCGCCAGCGCGCGCGCATCACTGACCCAGTTTTCCAGCGGCGTGGCGCCCCGTTCGGAGGAGAAAATATACTCTTTCTCGGTTTCAATGAACCACAAAGGACGCAGTCCCAAAGCGTCCACGCTGGCAACAACGGTACTGCCAAAACGCGCCAGAATGGCGGCGGGGCCCTGGGCGTACGGCCCAAAGGTCTGCCGGATGCGCTGGTAGGCTGCCCGCAGGTCGGCGGGAAACTGATCCATCTCATGGGGGATGGGGGGAAATACCGTTTCCATGGCTTCGATTAAGTCGAGGTCGTAATTCACGCACAGGGTATGGAGAAGGCGGTCCAAATCCTGCGAATCTGAGCCGCCATTGGGCAGCACAGCCCCAATTTGAACCGCTTCGAGACGGAGTCGGTTGATGGTGTTGATTTCTCCGTTGTGACCCAGCAGCGAGAAGGGTTGAGCCCTTTCAAAAGTGGAAACGGTGTTGGTCGAATAACGAGCATGACAGAGGACGATGGATGTGTCGTAATTGTGATCTTGTAAATCGGGATAATAATGGGTGAGCGCTTCGACGGAGCCGCGCATTTTATAGACCACGGCATATCTGCTCAGCGAGGCAAACTGGATGGGAAAATCCTGCTCCAGCGAGATTTGAACTTGAAGCAAACGGCGGTCGAGATCGGGCAAATCGGCATAACCGGCCATCTGCCAGAATTGAGGAGGATTGACGCGGGCATGCTGCCCCAAGACCTCTTTACGAACTCTGCCGGGCTGCATGAGCAGCAGGTTCAGGCCCTGATCGTAGAACCGAAGTGTGATTTGCTCCTCAAGGTTTTCAATTTGGAACGAAGCGGGGACGAACAGATGACCGACCCAAAAGCCCGGGTGCGTGGGAAGGTGAGAAGGCAGGCCGGCCTGGCTTAATTTTTTTGCCCACAACCGGCGGGGGATATCGGTTTGAACGCCGGCGCCGTCGCCTTCGCCGTTGACAAAACCGGTGCGGTGTCCCATGCTGATCAGGGCACCCAGGGCGCGCTTAAGGGTTCCAAAGGTGCTCTGACCCTGCTTGCGTGCGCTCAGGTAAATGGCGCAGGCATCGTGGTCTTCACCATCCTGAAAAGGGTTTTGGGTATCGGTACGAATGTTTCTCATGGTAATGATCCTCCTTTGGCGAACTGGAAACCTGAGTCAACGGAGAGAAATCTCGAATAATGAATAAGGCTCACCGACCGGTGAGCCTTAAGGGATTACTGAAGAATACGCCTGGCTATCTCACCGGTGGCGGGGAGTGGGTTAAACTGATGGCACGGCGGCCGGAAATCATTGGGGTCATAGGAATTATCCCAGGCAAGAATTTATCAAATATTATACAAAATCTCCAGAATTTGTAAACAGGAAATGTTAAATCTGGGTTAAGAATTGGCTCATGAACGGCCGATCTGAATCTGGGAAATCGAAAATCACTTTTATCGAGTTTGAAAAAAATACCTGCTTGCCAAACGGAGAAAGACCTGATATAATGTTCATATGCACATTTAATGTGCAAATGCTCATCAAATTCCCCACTTTCTCCACATGATTACTCAAGTTGATTCTCAAGAATATCGATTATGTGTTCGTGTAGCCAAACTTTACTACGAGAATGGCTTAACCCAGAACGAAATTGCTCAAAAAATGGGGGTTTCGCGTGTTACGGTTTACCGGCTGCTCAACAAGGCGGTTGAACTGGGGATTGTCGAGATTAAAATTCACGCTCCCTTTGGCGAAAATTTTGATCTCGAACAGGATCTAATCGTTCGTTACAACCTGCGCGATGCCGTGGTTGTACCTGACCCGGAAGGGGATGAGAGTATCTACCTCGCGCTGGCCCGCGGCGCAGCCGATTGGCTGAAGCGTACCCTGAAAAGTGGTATGCGGGTCGGCCTGGGATTGGGACGTACCATTTCTCACCTGCCGTTGGTGTTTTCAACCGATGAGCCGATCAATTGCACTTTTACCGAGGTGGTTGGCGGTGCGTCCGATCATTCGGGCGGCTTTGCCAAGTACAACGTTACATCCAAAATGGCCGAACTGGCCGGTGGTAAAGCTGAATTTCTCTATGCCCCGAACATGGTTTCCAGCGCGGAGCTGCAAAAGAGCCTGCTCAATGAGCCTTCTATTTCTCAAGCGCTGGAACGAGCCCGGCGTTCCGATATTGTTTTGCAAAGCGTTGGAACGGTTGATGAAACCGCCATCCTTTACGTTGAAAAAAAGATCACGCTGGAGCAGCTGCGCGAAATTCAAAACTCCGGAGCGGTGGGTGATGCGCTGGGGCATTATTTTGATTGCAATGGTCAGATGGTTTCTACTTTTCTGGATAACCGAATCATCGGAATCGGTCTGGAAGATTTGAAAAAAGTGCCCTGGAGTGTACTGGTTGCAGGGGGAGAAGAGAAGAAAAAAGTCATTCAGGCTGCCATGAAAGGCGCTTATTTCAATGTCCTCATTACCAATGCCGATACTGCAAGATTCCTGCTTTCTGAAAGGAATTAACCGGATGCTTTCTAATTATCTTTCCCCTGAGGTCATTCAACTGAAAGTAAATGTTAACAACTGGCAGGAAGCCGTTCGCGCCGGCGGTGAGTTGCTGCTGAAGGCCGGCAAATGTCAGCCCTCTTATATCGAGGCCATGATTCGGGCTGTCCAGGAGATGGGCGCCTACATGGTACTGGCGCCCGGTCTGGCGCTGGCGCATGCCCGTCCAGAGGATGGGGCTTCGCTAGTTGGTCTTTCGCTGGTGACTCTGGACCACGGGGTAAATTTTGGTTCCGAAGCAAACGACCCGGTGACGATGGTGATTTCATTTTGTGCGCCCGACCACCACAGTCACATTGAAATGCTGCAGGCCTTGGCAGAATTTTTGATGAGTGAGGAAAATCAGCGGATTTTGAAAACCGCTCAATCGGTTGAAGAGGTTTTGTCCGCAGTGGGTTAACTTTTGTGGAAAGGAGTTTGATATGAAAAAACCGCGTGTGATGATGGTGTGTGGCTTTGGGCTGGGCTCCAGCATGATTTTGAAACTGACGGTAGATGGTGTGTTAAAAGAGAATGGTTTAAGCGCTGAAACTTTTTGCGCCGACGCAACCACGGCGACCGGCGAAGCGTATGATATGGTTTTTACTTCCAAAGAGATGGCCAACCTGTTCAAAAATATCCCAAAACCGGTGGTTGTCATTGAAAATTTCCTCAGCAAGCAAGAAGTGCTGGAAAAAGGGCTGCCTGTCCTGCGGAAATTAATTGAGGAGTAACCCCTTTGACCAGCACTTCCGATGTTTTTTGGTACGGGGCTTCGTATTCCCCTTTGATTTTCAGTGAAGCAGACTGGTTAACCGACCTGCAGTCCATGCAGCGCGCCGGTATGAATCTCATCCGGCTTGGAGATGTGCATGGTTCGTGGGATTTAATTGAACCGCGCGAAGGGCACTATGAATTCGATCAGCTCGGGCGTTTTTACCGGCTGGCAGCAGAATTGGGTATTCACATTCTGATCAGTACTGGCGCAGCCTCTCCACCGCTCTGGCTGGCAGAGCGCTACCCCGATTTACCCATTCTTTCTAACCGCGGTGAACGCTATCCGCTCGGTGCTTCATACCACTGGGCGTGTATTCATCATCCCGCTTATCGGGCTGCGGCGGAAAAATATCTTGAAGCCTTGCTGGATTTCACCGCCGCCCAGCCCAATCATTTTGGCTGGCAAATTTCCAACGAAATCGGTTTTCCGTTTTTACCCGCCCGCGGTGAAGCGGATTTGAGCCTTTATTGTTACTGCTCCCATTGTGTTGAAAAATTCCGGGGGTGGGTGAAAGCAAAGTATCACACTCTCGATCAGGTAACGAAGGCATGGGCGTGGGGGACAACCTGCCTGGTTTACAACGATTGGGAGCAAATTTTTGCCCCCGAAGCCCTGCCTTCTGGCTGGGCAGGGGTCACCCGCTGGATGGACTGGCGCTTGTTCTGCAGCAGGCCTTTGCCGAGTTTGCCGGCTGGCAGCACCAGATCATTCGCCGGCGCGACCCACATCATCCAACTTCGGTCAACACCTTCAATTTCAAAGGCTATGACCGTTTTGGGGTTTTCACGGGTCTGGATCAGTGGAAAATAGCCGCTGAAGTGGATCACATTGGCTATGACCTGTATCCCGGCAGCGGCAACAAGCTGGCTACCCGCCCGGAGCACATTTCGATCTTCCTGGATCACGGTCGCAGTGTCAGTCAATCGGCAGGGAGGGATTTCTGGCTGCATGAGGTGGAAAGCGGTCCGATTGGCGGCTGGGTGATGGGTCCGGACTACAATACCCGACCGGCGGATGTGTCGAATTACCTGATCGAAGCGGTTGGGCACAACGCCAAGCTGATTTTATTCATGCCGTGGCGGGAATGGGACTATCAACCGCTGCATTGGGGAGCGCTGGTTGATCTGGACGGAAAACCCACCGGGCGGCTTGCTGCTGCGGCTCAATTTGGTGCTTTTCTCTCAAAACACGGCAGGGAACTGAAGCAGGCAAAGCCTCCCAAAGCGCAGGTTGCCATTCTGGAGTCCAAAGCGAATGCCATTTTCTTTCGCGGGGTGGGTGAGGAAGAAGCCCTCTTTGAGGCGCAGCGCGGAGCATACCGCAGTTTTTGGGAAGCCGGTTTTGAAGTGGATTTCATCACCCCGGATCAAATTGCCCAACACCGCTGGCAGGACTATCGGGTCATCGTCTTGCCGCTGATGGGGCTGCTCGAAGAGATTACGGCTCAGCATCTGGCAGAATTTGTCCGGCAGGGCGGCTTGCTGGTGGGCTTTGCCCGTTGTGCAACCGTAAATGAACGCGGCTGGTTCCATCATCAGGTTCCAGCCCCGCCGCTCAGGGATGTATTTGGATTGGTGGATGTACAGCCCGACCGCCTTGACCAACACCGTATTCACCTCAACGGCGAGTGGTACAGCGGATACAGGAATCGCGACCTTCTGGCACTCCATCCCTCTACCAGCGTGCTTGCCGAATTCGACGACCACTTTCCTGCTGTTACGCTTGCATCTTTTGGGCAGGGGTATGGTTTGTATTTTGCCACTCAGGCAGATGCCGATTACCTGAAAAGCGTTCCCTCGCTTTTGGGAACAGTCCTGAATCAGGTTTTGCCACATTTAAATATCTTGCCGCCAATCAGGATCGAATATGAAGGCAAACAATCCCGCCGGGTGGACCCCCATTTATTAGAGTTGGGAAATAAAAAGTGGCTGCTGATCAGTAACTATCTCAAAAAAGCGGTGGATCTAACCATTCAAACCGATATGAGCGGTTGGGGAGGAATTTTACGGAAAATCCACAAAATTATCCCTGCCAACCAGTTGCTGGATTGGGAAGTAACCGCTCAGAAGGTTTTGACATTGCGATTTCACCTGGAAGCAGAGGAGGTGACAGTTATTGAAATAGAACTGGCTGCATAAGAAAAATGTTTTGAACATCGTTTCCACCCAATTTTTCAAAAAGGAGTAACCTCATGGACGTCGGATTAATTTTCAGTATTGTCCCCCGTTTGTTGCCTACTTTCATGCTGGGGTTGGTTGCGCTGCTGGGTTTGCTTTTACAGCGTAAAACCTTCAGTGAAGTTGTTTCCGGCACGATCAAAACCATGGCTGGTGTCATCATTCTTTTCTCGGCAGTTGATCTGCTGGTCGGGGTCATTTCACCCATCTCGACCATGTTCGGAAAAGTCTATGCCTTTCAGGGCGAGCCAATCAGTGTTGACTGGACGGCGTTCCTGAGTGAGTACGGCATACCGGTTGTGCTGGTAATGGTGTTTGGCTTTTTTGTGAACATCCTGCTTGCCCGCCTGACCAAACTCAAATATGTTTTCCTGACCGGTCACATCATGTTCTGGAATGCCTTCATGGTGGTTGCTGCGCTGGCGGACGCCGGTAAAATCAAGGGCGTGGCGCTGGTTGTGCTGGGCAGTGTGATTCAGGGTATTCTTGCAACCGTGCTGCCGGCTTTGATTGCTCCATTTGTGTTCAAGCTGACGGGCAGCAAAGATTTCACAATCGGCCATACCACCACCGTTCTGGCGGTGATTGGCGCCTGGATTGGCAAACTGGTCGGTGATCCTTCAAAATCCACCGAGGATTTGAAAATCTCCGATAACTGGAGTTTCCTCAAGTCCATGACCATTTCCACATCGTTGATCATGTTCCTGCTGTATCTGGTGATGGGCTTTATTGCCGGTCCAGCCTGGGCTGCCGAAACCTTCTCCGGCGGTTCCCAGCCAATCTGGTATTTGTGGATCATCTATCAGGGTATTCTGTTCGGTGCTTCGTTGACCATTTTGCTGACCGGTGTACGCCTGATGCTGGCGGAGATTGTGCCCGCCTTCCATGGCATTGCAAAGAAAATCGTTCCGGATGCCGTACCTGCGCTGGACTGCCCGATGGTATTTCCTTACGGTCAAAACGCCCTGGCAATTGGATTTCCCATTGCGATGATTGCTTCCCTGGTGACGCTGGTCATCTTTGGGGCGATTGGTTATCGCTACGTTTTACTGCCGCTGGTGGTTGCCGCCTTCTTTGATGTTGGGCCTGCGGCGGTTCTGGCAAATGCCACCGGTGGGCGGCGCGGAGCAATCGTTGCTTCCATCGTCGGTGGTGTCCTGTTGATTGTCTTTCAGGCGCTTTCGCTGCCGTTTGTGGCAAATACGGCTGCCGGTTTTATCAACGCCTTTGGCGGCAATGATTTCTCCATCATTGCCATTGTGGTGGGTGGTATTGCCCGGCTGCTGGGATTCTGATTTTCAGTGCGGTGGTCTCCCCTTATGGTTGCCTCAAGTACAAGGCACATAAGGAGGAGACCACCAAAAAGGAAAAGGTTATGCTGCCCATTGGGATTCACCTGTCTTACTGGCAGGTAAACTGGAAAGATGATCTTCAACCCCTGATTGGAAGAGCCCGAAAGGCCGGTTTTGAGGTTGCCGAGTTTCCGTTGCTCGAGCCGCGCCGACTGAATCTCCAGCGGCTTCGCCGCACGCTGAATCAGGAGGGAATGCTGGCGTCCTGCGGTACCGGTTTGGATGCTCAGCGGGATATTTCCAGCCCCGATCTTTCCATACGGCAGGTGGGACTCTCTCATTTGCGGGCTTGCCTTGAATCTGCCGCCGAACTGGGCAGCCCCGTTTTGGGCGGGGTAACCTATACGGCATGGGGGGATCTTCCACCAAGAGATCGGCAAATTCGGCGTGCTTATGCGGTTGAAGGCCTTCAAACCGCCGCCGTCATTGCCGAGGAATATGGAGTGTGCCTGTGTCTGGAAGTGCTGAACCGTTTTGAAGGCTGGCTGATGAATACGGTGGAGCAGGGTTTGCAGCTGCTGGCCGATGTAGGCAGCCCTTTTGTCCGTCTGCATCTGGATACTTTTCACCTCAACATCGAAGAAGATGATATTGCGGCGGCAATTCGTCAGGCCGGAGATCAACTGGGACATTTTCATTGTGTGGAGAATAATCGAAAAATCCCCGGCCGCGGGCATATCCCCTGGCAGCAGGTGAGGGCAGCGTTGAAAGCGATTGGATATGCGGGTTTTCTGGTGACTGAGGCTTTTGTCAGTCCGGCAGGTGAGGTAGGTACGGCATTGTTCATCTGGCGTTCACTGGCTGAGGATCTGGATGAAGAGGCGCGCAGGGCGGCGGAATTCCTCAGACGCGAGGTGGCCAATGTTTGATTTGAGGACTTTTCGATTGTGGTTCGACCTGCTGGCACAAACCTTCCAAAGCCAGAGAGAAGCTTTGAATGAGTTGGATCGGGTCATTGGCGATGGCGACCATGGCTATACCCTTGCCAGAGCCTTTGCTGCAGCCGATTATGAAATTACGAATGCAAACCCGCCGGATATCGGGAGTCTTCTGGATGTGGCGGCCAGCGCGCTGGCGGAGAATGCCGGTGGGGCAATCGGTCCGCTTTTGGCGGCATTCTTTGCCGAGGGCGGCGTTTTGCTGCAAAACAAGAAAACCTGCTCGATGGATGATCTGGCTGAATTTTTTCAAAATGGCGCCGCGGCAGTCAGTGAGTTGGGTGGCGCCCGCGCCGGGCAAAAGACGCTGGTTGATGCACTCCTGCCGGCCGCCCGGGTATTGGTAGAAAATCGTTCAAGTGCAGACCCGATGGACGCTCTGGAAAAGGCGCTGCTGGCTGCCCGCGAGGGTGCAGAAGCTACCCGTCAGATGCCGGCCGTGTTCGGGCGGGCGGCTTTTTTAGGTGAGCGTTCCACAGGCTATCTCGACCCGGGCGCATATTCCTTCACCCTGATTGTGGAAGGTTTCTGGTTTGCCGCCTCCGGCAAGGAAGGGAAACGAACCGATTTTCAGCCTGAGGAAACGCAATTCGTTCCAGCCGGTAAATTCGTCAATCATCCCGAGCAGATGGTTCAAGAGGACAATCAGGGTTTAGCGCTGGCGCATGCGGGCATTGTCCGCTATCTGGAGGATGGTTTTCTGGTGCGTGCCAGTCCAAAAGCAGCCGGGAAGGTTGGGCTCGCCATGGGACACGGCGGCGGCCATACCCCTTCGATGGGAGGGTTGGTGGGAATCGGGCTTCTGGACGCAGATGTGTACGGTCCGATATTTACCTGCGCCTCCGGAATCAAAATTGCACGCGCCATTCAGCTGGCTGACCGCGGGGCAGGGGTGGTTCTGCTGGTTTCCAATCACAGCGGTGATGTGTTGAATGCGCGCATGGCGCTGCGGCGCGCCTCCCGAATGGGCATTGCGGTGCAGCCGGTTTATCTGGGTGACGATGTGGCCACAGCTCCGCGCAGTGACCTTGACAGACGCCGCGGTTTGGGAGGCCTGCTGTTTGCGCTCAAAATTGGCGGGGCGGCTGCAGAACAGGGGCAACCTCTCTCGGAAGTCGTGCGCCTGATGGAAAAGACCAACCTGCGCACGGCAACCCTGGCGGTGGCCGTACGGGCGCCTACCCACCCAGCCAGCGGAAAACCGTTGTTCGATCTTCCGATTGGACAAATGGAGATCGGCACCGGTGTTCATGGAGAAGCGGGTGTTTACCGCGGGGCAATGCTGCCGGCCAATCAGGTCGTTGACCTTGTGCTGCAGCGCCTGCTGGAAGATTTGGGTGGACTGCTGCAGCAAAACGTTGTGGTCTTCCTGAATGGTTCCGGCGGTACTTCGCGCATGGAATTGAACATCCTGTATCGGCGGGTCTTTTATGCCCTCCACGAACAGGGCATTCAGATTGCTGCCGGCGTAGTGGATTCGTTATTTACGACGCAGGAGATGGGCGGCTTTTCGCTTTCGCTCTGTGCGGTGGATGATGAATTGGTGGAATGGTGGCAGCAGCCGGCGCTGGCGGCTCATTTCCGCTGGCCGCTGGATCGGATTTGCTGATGATTGGAGTTAAGATGTCAGGGTTACGTAAGTTAAAAATCGGCGTGGCAGGAGTCATGTGCACTCCCTTTCGCGGGGAGAAGGAACGATACTTTGCGAAAGACTGGACGGCGCTTTCCGGTCAACAGGAGGCGGCCGGGTTTGAGTTGAAAGTCATCGAAAAAGGCATTTATACGCTGGAAGAGGCACAACAGGCAGCTGATGCTTTATCACAGTGGGGTGCAGATTTTATCCTTCTTCAATCCAGTTCGTTTGCTGCTGGTGAGTTCATTCGTCCGTTTGCCGCTGCTCAAATTCGGTTGGGGTTGTGGGGTGTTCCAGAAGGTGAGCCTTCCTCGGAGGGCGGATTGCCTCTCAATAGTTTTACCGGCGTAAATCTGTATAACAGTCTTTTGCGAACCCGTTTGAAGGAGTATCCCCATCCTGTCAAATGGTTCTTCGGGCATGCCGAAAGCCCGTCGTTCCAGGAACGGTTCAACATTACGGTGCAGGCTTTACGAGCGCTGGTTAATTTGCGGGGCAGCCGGGTTGGCCTGGCCGGTGGTGTGGCACCCGGTTTTGATAACCTCACAGTTGATCCGGGCGTTCTGAAAAACAAACTGGGCGTTGAGGTGGTCCAACTGGATTTTGACGCGGTCTTGAAGCGCGCTCGGACACTGGAAGACCAGAAATTGATTGATACGGTCAAGGCATCCTTCCTTCAACCCAATGTAAACCTGAATGCGCATCTGACCGGGCAGCTGGAAAAGTTGAGCCGGCTGCAGGTGGCCTATTCTCAGTTTGCACAGGAAGAAGGATTAAGCGCGTTTGCCATTTCGTGCTGGCCGCGTTTTCAATCGGATTACGGGGTTGCGGTATGCAGTTTGCTGGGACAACTGAACACATTGGGGGTTCCGGCAGCCTGTGAGGGAGATGTGCCGGCAGCAGTTTCCATGCTGGCGCTTTCGTTATTAAACAACGGGGCAGTGACTACCCTGATGGACCTGGTTACGCTGGACGAAGAAGATGAGAGTGTGTTGTTGTGGCATTGCGGCCCTACTTCTCCGCTGCTGGCAGACGAGCGTGGTGTACGGATGAACTCGTTATGGCTGTTTGACCAACCCGCTGCACAGCCGGTTGGTCTGCACAATGATTTGATTCTCAAAGGGGGAAAGGTGACGGTGGCAGGTTTTTCGGCGGATTTTGAAAGAGCGCTTGTGCTGGAGGGAGAAATTGATCCACAAAAACCTTCCTACAAAGGCAGCAGCGGCTGGCTGAAGCAAATTCACATGCGGGGCAAACGTTTACAGGCCATGGATCTGGCTGAAACACTACTTTCCAGCGGTTATCAGCATCATTATCCGCTGGTTTATGGGCAGGTAGAAAATGCTTTCCTGGAAATGGCAGCCTGGGCGGATATTGCCGAAATCAGCCCTCTGAATTACACAACCTATCTCAAACCACAGGGGACGATATGTTAGTATCTTTGAAGAATTTACTGAGTGAGGCTGAACGGGGTAATTATGCGGTGATTGCTCCCGACTTCCCGACCCTGGAAGTGGCGGATGCACTCTTGCGCTGTGCAGAGCAGCACAACGCACCGTTGGCGTTGAGCTTTTCACCTTCATTAAAAATTTCTACTGGCGTGACGGATTTTGCCCATTTCATTCGAATGGTGCGCGAGATGGCTGTTCAGGCAAAGATACCGGTGGCTTTGCATCTGGATCATGCCTACCGCATGGAGGACATCGAAGAAGCGATTCGTCTGGGTTTTACCTCGGTGATGATGGACGCCAGCACTGAGCCGTGGGAAGTTAACGTAGAGCGCACCCGCCAGGTGGTTGAACTGGCCCATCCGCTGGGCATTTCGGTGGAAGCCGAATTGGGTCATGTGGCCAGCAGCGGGCGTTATTTGACCGCTGACAGCCAACAGGGCTGGTTGACCGACCCGCAGGAGGCGGCCGAGTTTGTTCAACGGACCGGCATTGATGCGCTGGCTGTGGCGATTGGTACCGTGCATGGTTTATTTGCGGGTGAACCCAACCTCGATTTTGAAAGGCTGCAGCGCATTCGCGAGCGGGTTTCCGTTCCGCTGGTTTTGCATGGGTCATCCGGCACCGGCGAGCAGAAATTAAGGCAGTGTGTGGAAATGGGGATCCGCAAAATCAACGTGTATTCTGACCTGATGAAAGCGATCACCCAGAGCGCACGCAGTTTGCTTGCAGATTCCGAAGCCGACCCTTTGGACTTCATTAAAGAACAGCGCAATGCGGTGAATCGGGTTTTGAGCGAGTATCTGGCAGTTTCCGGCAGCATGGGAAAGGCGCATCTCTCGCAGATTTCCATTAAAAACCGGGTGCGGGCGTTGTTTTCTCAGGGATACACCTGTGCTGAAGCGGTTTTTCTTGCTTTTGCCGAACGGGAAGGATTTTATTCCGATGCGGCCATGAAAATTCAAAGCCTGCTGGGTGGGGGTATTTGCAATCAGGGTGGAATGTGCGGGGCGTTGTTTGGCGGGCTGGCGGTGATTGCCGCCCGGCAATCCAGCGTTCAGGGGGCAGATCGGATCAGCCGATCTCAGGCAAATTCAACCGGCACAAAATTGATAGATGCCTTCAACCGGCGACATTCTTCTGTTTATTGCATTGACCTGACCGGTACCAATTTTCAGGATGCTGAACAGGTCAAACGTTTTGTAGAAAATAACGTGGTCGAAAAAGCCTGTCTGCCGGCGCTGATGAGCGTAACCGACTGGCTGCTGGAGATGCAGGCATGAATCAGTCGTTATCGTTTGTCAATCAATTGTCTCAAATGCGCTGTTTTTTGATGGATATGGACGGCACCGTATTTCTGGGGGATCGGCTGCTGCCAGGTGCGGTTGAGCTGGTGGATTATCTGGAACAGCGTGAAATTCCTTACTTCTTTCTGACCAATAATTCTTCGCGTTCCAAAGCAGATTATGCCCAAAAACTGAATAGACTGGGGTTGACGGTCAGTGAACAGCGCATTTTTACCTCCGGTGAAGCAACCGCCCTCTACCTGCACAAACGAATGCCCTCAGCACACTTGTTTATTGCCGGAACCGATTCCTTGAAAGAGGAATTCAGACAGCACGGCTTTGAGATTGTAGAAGAAAGACCGGATGCGGTGGTGCTGGGTTTTGATACCACCCTGACTTATACCCGCCTGTGGAAGTTATGCGATTTTGTGCGGGCAGGCTTGCCCTATTTTGCCACACATCCGGATATTAACTGCCCGACGGAAAATGGGTTCATGCCGGACATTGGAGCAATGATTGCTTTTGTGCAGACCTCCACCGGGCGGCAGCCGGATGTGATTGTGGGTAAGCCGAACCCGCCAATCATCGAAGCGGTCACCGCCAAAAGCGGCATTCCCTTGCAGTTCACGGTGATGATTGGCGACCGATTGTATACCGACATTGCCCTTGGCAGAACCGGTATCACCACTGTGCTGGTCTTGAGCGGAGAAACCAAAGCCGCCGACGTGGCCGGCTCCCCTTTCCAGCCGGATTGGATTGTGGAAAATCTTGCGGAGTTATATGCGCTCTTAAGCCGGGCGCAGTCCATTTCCGGTTAAGCGGGCGGCCAAAATTGAATTTTTGTCTGACATTTGGGTATTGAATTGGAAGTGATTTTTTTCTATAATCTTATCATTCTTGCCTCGAGCAACATGAAAGCCGGTTGAGAGGAGGTGATGCTTTCGCCGGAATCTCGCTTTTCTTTTTTCCCTCTTTTTTGTCCAATATCGTTTTTCCCATATCGTAGTCCGTTATATTCCCAATTAACTTCCTGGAGGAGGAAAATATCATGGCCACAGCTGTCAAAAAAACCGATTTGACCGCCGAGGAGATCTGGACGGTTCAACCCGGTGAGCGCCGTTCGGTTGGCGTCATTCACATTGTCGTTCTGGCTTTGTTAATCGGCATTGGATTTGTTGTCGGTGCGTTCGGCAGCATTTCTTTCCCACTCGGTTTTGGGGTCAATTTCTTCTGGACCGGAATTGCCGTCCAGCAGGTTGGGGCGGTCTGGTTTGGTGGGTGGGGTGTTTTGGCGGGGGCAATTTTCCCGTTTTTCTCGAACGCCATTGCCGGAACTCCTTTTTATGTATCGCTGGCTTATGTGCCGGCCAATGCTGTTCAGGCTTTCCTGCCGGCCTGGGCATTTAGAAGGTTCAAGGCTGATCCGCGCTTGAAAAGCGGACGGGATTACCTAATCCTCTTCATTGCCATGGTTGTTTCCAGCGCGTTCGGTGCTTTGTGGTCTCCGCTGGTGGTGCTGAGGGGCTTTGGTCTGCTCACCACCGAATCGCTTCCGCTCTTCATTTGGGGGTGGTTTGGCGGAAATGTGGTTGCCGGTGTGGTGTTTAATTTTATTCTTTTGAAAGCCCTCTCGGCTGTGGTGATTCGCACCCCTGCTTTTGTGAAACGCTGGTGGTCGTAGAGCCAGGCGCTCAAACACGCGGATTGGGATGGGGTTCAACGAACCCCATCCTCCTCTTATTTTATTCTTCCCTGCAGGATTGATTGATCATGAATAAGACCTTACTGGGCTATGTTCCGAAAGAGTCTCCAATTTACGAGGTTCATCCCTTTGTAAAATTGTTCTTCCTTCTGGTCGTCAGTCTCTTCCCGCTTTTTGTGGCTGCGCCGGAGTGGAATTTTGCTCTCTTGGTTTTCTTGCTGGCGCTGATGTTTGTCTGCCGTATTGATATGCGCACCTTACGAATTTATGTACCGGTAGCCATTTCGATGGGAACGATTATTCTGCTTTCCTACACCATTCTCGGTGGCAGACACGCGGAATTTCAAGTGATAGCGACGCTGTTGGGTTTTCCAATTTACTGGGAGCGTTTGCGGGATGCGCTGGTGGTTTATTTTCGAATTTTGCCGATGATTGCAACCATGGTTTTCTTTCTCAGTACCTCGCGGGAGAGGGATGTGATTGTCGCCATGCGAAGTATCAAATTGCCCTTTGTGGTGACTTACGTTTTTGCCATGGCGCTCCGTTCAGCTGGTATGGTGCTGGAGGATTTTCACATTGTGCGGCAGGCGGAGCAGGCGCGTGGTTTTGATACCACCGGTAAATCCCTGGCTTATAAAATCCGCAAATATGTGATGTACATGATTCCGTTATTTGCGCTTTCTTTGCGCAGAGCGGAGGAATTCACCAACGCTCTGGTTGCCAGAGGGTACTCCTTCACCGGTAAGGCGGCTCAAGTGAAGCGGGCTGATTATATTCTTACCCATTATTCCTATAAAATTCACGATTATATTTTCATAATCCTGATTGCTTCAGCATTTATATTGCTTGTTTACCTGAGTCTGGGTTTGGGTTATTTTGACCTGGAAAAATCATTGTTCATCCAGTGGTTGCATCAACTTGTATCCTGACGGAGAACCGCATGGAACCCATTATCGAAATCGTCAATTACACCTGGAAATACCCGGACACGGAAAAACCCGCTCTGGACGGAATTGACTTGACAATCATGCCCGGCGAGTTTGTGGGAGTGATTGGACCAAATGGTGCTGGGAAGACCACGCTGGCTCTTTCGATGAATGGTTTGATCCCGGGGCAATACCACGGTATCAAATTGGGAGAAGTCAAGGTGTTAGGCAAAGAGGTGGAGGAATACGCCAAAGGCGAATTGCAGAGGCATGTCGGCATGGTGTTTTCTGACCCTGAGGCTCAGTTCACTGCGATGACGGTGGAAGATGAACTGGTGTTTGGGCTGGAAAATTTGGGTTTGACCCGCAGCGAAATCAAAGAGCGTTTGGAGTGGGTTGTTGAACTGACCAATTTAGAGCGTCTTTTGAACAAACCGCCCTATGAAATCTCCGGTGGGCAAAAACAAAGGGTGGCGCTGGCGGCTGTGCTGGCGATGATGCCGGAGGTGATGGTGCTGGATGAACCGACTTCAATGCTGGATCCGCTCAGCCGTAAACGGATTTTTGAGGTGTTGAGTCAATTGAGGCGGACCAAAAAACACACCATCATCATGATCGAACACAGTTTGGAAAATTTAATACCGCTAACTGACCGGATGATTCTCCTATCGGATGGAAAAATTGTTTCGAATGAGAATACCCGCATCTTTTTTCAGGATGCCGCCGTTCAGGAAAAAGGGGTGTATCCCTCGGAGGTCATTCAATATTTTCACAGCCTGAAAAAACAGGGCTGGTATGAGGATGAGATACCAATCACGTTGGAGGAATCGGTCGAGCGGCAGGAAAAGCTGCTGGCCGCATTGAATTCTGCTTCTCATCAGCGAGGAGTCTAAAAATGAATATCAATGAACCTTTCATCAAAGTCATCCATCTCAAATATGCCTATCCAGATGGCACGCTGGCATTATCGGAAATCAATTTAGAAATTTATGATGGTGAATTTATCGCCCTGATTGGGCAAAATGGATCAGGCAAGACAACCTTGTCGAAATGTTTGAATGGTTTGCTCAAACCGACCAGCGGTGATGTCATCGTGGAAGGGTTTAACTCCAAAAATACCCCAATTGTTCAAATGGTCAACCGGGTGGGGTATGTGTTTCAGAACCCGGATCATCAATTATTCAACAGCAATTGCTGGGATGAAATTGCTTATGGGCCGCGTAATATTCTACTGCCCGAAGAAGAGGTCAAAATTCGGGTAGAAGAGGCTGCTGCGGTGGTGGGTTTATCTCCGGATTACTTTGAATCGCATCCCTTCTTTCTTTCCAAAGGACTGAGACAGCGGGTCGCGATTGCATCCATCCTGGCGCTGCGCCCCAAAGTGATTATTGTGGATGAGCCGACTACGGGGCAGGACTCCAGACAATCCTATGAAATTATGGATTTTCTGACCCGTTTGAATCGGGAGCATGGGCATACAATCATCATCATCACTCATGATATGCCAATCGTTGCCCGCTATGCCCGGAGGGTAATTGCCATGGCCGACGGAAAGATCCTTGCGGATGGTGAAACGGCGGAAATTTTCAAGCAGACCTCCATTTTGGAACAGGCCTCACTTGAGCCGCCACAGATTACCCGCTTCGCCCAGCGCTTGGGGCATCACGGCTTTGATCCCGGCACACTGACGGTTGAACAGGCGGTGGATCAGTTTCGCCAGATTCGCGAGCGGTTTGTGACGCGGTCATAAGAAGCAGTTGTGTTAAAGAGTGAGTTGCTTCGTCCATGCAAGGCAGCCGGATGAAGCCCAGAGGTAAAAAATGACATACCCCTCTGTCTTCGCACGCCGGGGCATGTGTATTTTGGGGCATCTTTTACCCAAACTCAGGTTCCCCTAACTTACCCGTCAAACAACCCGTCCATTTCGCGCTCATCCACATCGAAAACACATTGATTGGGCGGGAGGGCCTCCTCGCACATCCATTCCGGCAGGCGGTCGTGGGCGGAGGTAAAACCGGCTCTGCGGTTGAACTCCCGCTCCAGCTGCAGGGTTTCTTTTCCCAACTGCTGCAGGATGGTTTCATCCACATCCCAGCCGTAGCGGGCGTTCAGCAGGTCGCGAATGGTGTGCGGCGCGGCCGCAAACCCAAAACCGGCAAAAATGCAGGCGCCCAGCGTGTCGTATCCCGCCATGTTGATTTGTGCCGTGCGCGAAACTTCCACCTGCCCTTTCGGGTCGAGGTGATTGATTTTAGCGCGGATGGTCAAACCCGCGGTGTGATCCGCCCCCTGCGGGCTGGTGGCATAGGTCACCCCGGTGCCTTTGATCGCCCGCGGGTCGTAGGCGGATATGGCCTGGCCTTTCACCGCCGGTACGCGCCTCACCCCCAACACCTTACCGGTCACCGCTGCTCCGCAGCCGAGCAGCCTGCCCAACGGGGTGGCTTTCTCCACCTCTTCCAGCAAACGATGGGCGCTTTGCGCATCGCCAAATTTCATCAAGCCGGCTTCGGCGGCAACGCCCAGCGCTGCGCCAGTGTCAATCGAATCCAGACCGAGGTCGTTGACTTTGTAATTCAGGCGGGCAATCTCATCCAGACTGCCGATGCCCAGATTGCTGCCCATCAATCCAATCGTTTCATACTCAATCGGCGAGACGATGACCTCACCGTTCTGGTCGGCATAAACATTCGAGCAGCGAATTCCACAGCCGACCATGCAGGCGTGAGAGGGATCGGCCTTTCCGCCGCGCTCCAGCAGGATGCTGCGCAGATTTTCTCCACTGATCTGCTCAACCAGTTCAAACTGACCGTGGCTGAAGTTCCTGGTCGGCAATGCCCCAAACAGGTTGCACATGTGGACAATCCCCGCCGTGCTGAAATCCCGGTAGGTAGTGGTTTGGGGGTGCGCCATGAGGGCTTTGGTAAATTCTTTTTGCGCGGCGCGGAAGGCCTTTTCATCCTGAATGGGAGGGGCTTTGCCCTGCGAGCCGTCAATGACGATGGCTTTGATGCGTTTGCTGCCCATCACCGCGCCCAAACCGCCGCGCGCGTTGATGCGGGATGGGACGCCGTCCTTATCCAGATTGACGATGCCGGCGGCGGTCAATCTCATCTCCCCGGCCGGCCCAATCAGGGCAATGGCTGCCCGCGTGCCGTACCGCCGGCGCAACTCTTCGGCGCTGGCGTAAACACCTTTGCCAACCACATCCCCGGCTGGTTCAAAATGAACGCCCTGACTGTCCAGGCGCAAAATCAGCCATTCCTCACCGCTCGGCTGTCCTTCGATGATCAACGCCTTGATGCCGAGGTAGGTCAATTGCAGGCCGGTCGAACCGCCGGCGTTGCTTTCCTTTACGCCGCCGGTTAACGGGCTTTTTGCGCCGGCCGAAATCCGGTCACAGGAGGATAACTTATGTCCCACCAGCAAACCGGGCGCAAAAATCAGTTTGTTCCTGCTCCCCAGCGGATTGCAGGTTGGCGGGACTTCATCCAGTAAAATGCGGGCTAACAACCCGCGCCCGCCCAGCCGCTGCCACGCCGCGGGCGTTGCCTCTCGGCTGAAACTTCGTTCGTGGAGATTGATGCGCCAGACCTCCATAGTGGATTATCCTCCCACAACTTCCGCAACCGCCTGCTCAAAAATTGCCAGCGCCTGTTCAATTTGCGCCGCAGTGACATTGAGGGGCGGAATCCAGCGGATGGTGTTATCCCACGGGCCGCAGGTCAACAAAATCAAGCCGCGGTCAAGGCAGGCATGGGCAACCGCCTTGGCGGTGTTTTTATCCGGTCTCTTTTCTGAGTTTCTAAATTCACAGCCGATCATCAATCCCAATCCGCGGATTTCGGCGATGACCGGGTAATCCTTCTGGATTTTTCTCAGACCCTGGACGAGCTGCACGCCGCGCTGCCGGGCATTGGCGAGCATGCCGTCTTCTTTGATGGCGGCAATGGTGGCCACCGCCGCGGCGCAGGCCACGGCATTCCCGCCGTAGGTTCCGCCGTGGGAACCGGTCACCCACTTTTTCATTAAATCCAGCGAGCTGAAAACTCCCGAAAGCGGCAAACCGGAAGCCAGTCCTTTGGCAACCACCAGGATATCCGGCTGCAGGTCAAAATGCTCCAGCGCAAACCACCGCCCGGTTCTGCCAAAGCCAGACTGAATTTCGTCCACAATCAGCAGAATTTGGTGGCGGCTGCACAGCTCACGCAGCCCTTTGAGAAAACTGACCGGCGGCACCACATAGCCCCCTTCACCGAGCACCGGTTCAACGATCATTGCGGCGGTTTCGGAAGGAGCGGTTTGAGTTTGCAAAAGGAATTCAAGTTCCTCCAGGCAGAACTGACTGGTGGTTTCCTCGTCCCAGCCAAACCGCAACGCATACGGGTAGGGTGCCACAAACACACCCGCCGGCAGGGGTTGATACCCCGCCCGGTAAATGGTTTTGGAGGTGGTCATTGCCATGGTGTTGGCCGTTCGCCCGTGAAAACTTCCCTGAAATACGATGATGTTGCTCTTCCCGCTGGCATGCCGGGCTAATTTGACCGCTCCCTCGACGGCCTCCGCGCCGGAGTTGCTGAAGAAGAAACCATCAATGGGCTGGGGGACGATTTCCAGCAGCGCTTCCACCAGATTCAACATCGGCTGATGGGTGATGATGTTCGCCTGCCCGTGCAGCAGCAGGGCGGCCTGTTCCTGAACGGCGCTGACCACCTTGGGGTGACAATGACCGGTGTTGGTCACCCCAATGCCGCAGGTAAAATCCAGATACGGCCTGCCGTTCAGGTCGTACAGGAGCGCGCCTTCCGCCTTGCTCACGATAATTTCGGTATAGTGACTCCACACCGGCGAAAGGTGTTTGAAAAGCGTTTGATATTTGTCGGTTACCGCATCCATATTTTTTATTCCTCTTCCGGTTCCAGTCGGAACGGGTCAACATCCGGGATGCCCGGTTTGATGTACCGCCGGATGGGGAAGTAAAGCAGCGCGCCTACTCCCATTGCCGCCAGCGCCAGCCACAGCGAGTTGAGGCCCTCTTCCACCAGTTGACTGTAGATGGCCAGAAAGATGATCGCGCTGGGGGCAAGGGTTGCCAGCGTCAACCCAAAATAGCCGCCCGGAATTTTCTTGCGCGGGACGTGAGGGATGGAGAAGCGCAGTTTCCACAGCGCCAGGAACTGCACAAACAGCACCGTCATGTTCAGGAAAACATCCACGACCACCAGAAAGGCAAACGGCTGAAGCGAGAAAATGGAGAAGATCACCCCACACAAAATAATGGCCACATACGGCGTGCCGTAGCGGGGATGAACCCTGGTCAAAAAGGACGGCATCATCCCGTCTTCAGCCATGGCAAACGGCACACGCGTTCCTCCCAGACCGTTTCCTATAAACAGTCCAATCATGCTCAGGATGGCCGAAATGGTGACCAGCAGCCCCAGCGTATTCGCCAGCGGGCTGTTGGGTACGCCCATGACCTTATCGGCGATGGCGTGGGCAATATCCGGAAATTCCCAGCCGACCGAGGACATGGGATCCACGCCCCATTCGATCAGTTTTTCCTCGCCAATTCCGTATTCGGCCATCAATGCGCCAATGCCGGCTCCGGTTTCCGGTTCTTCCTGTCCCCACAGGTGATAGCGGCCGTCCTCCCCGGCCCCACCGAACAGCCCCGCCAGGGTGGGCAGGGAGTAGGTGGCAATGGCGGCAATCAAAACCAGCACCATGGCGATTGGATAGGTTCTCTTCGGGTTGACGATTTCATCGCCGGCGGCGGTGGGCAACTCCCACCCCATGAAATTCCACATCACTACGAAGAGGCCGACACTCAACGCACCGGTAATCGTTTCGCCTTCCGGCAGGAGGGGAATGTTCAGGGTCACCCCGCCGCGAATCCACTGATAAAAACCCAGCGCCGACATCAGAATCAGGGGGATTAACATGATCACGCCGAGACCGTTGGCGGTCATCCCCGCCAGACGCGCCCCGCGGATGTTCAGGGCAGTAATGACCCAAATCAAAATCAATGCAACCCCCCAGGAAAGAACCCAGGCCGGCACTTCAATCCCGTTGATCACCGCCCCCGTCCGCAGCGCGGGGATGAAATAACCCAGATAATAAGCCGCAAGCACGGGGTAAATGGAAACATCCACCCAGGCAACCACCCAGTTCATCCAACCAGCCATGAAGCCGGCGAAAGGACCGAAAGCCTGCTTGACCCAGTGGTAATAGCCGCCTTCGACCGGCATCATGGAGGTCATTTCCCTCACCAGCAGCATGTTGGGGATGCTGAAAACCAGCGGGGTGATGACAATCAACAGGAGCGCCATGCCCGGCCCGGATAAGCCAACCAGCGGCTCGATGCCAAATGCCCCGCCGCAGACGGTAAAGTAAATGAGGCCAAATAACGGCAGCAAGGTTAACTCCCGTTTCAACTTTTTCGCCTCTTGCTGAATCACCTGCCCTTTATTTTCAACCACAGCCATGAATCACCTCCAAATTAATGACCAAAGCTGAACGAGATATACCATCCATTTTATACAGGTTTTTCAGATTCCTTTGCGGATTCCTGCGGGTATTTGCCTGCTTAGGCGGGTGGTTTTTTCACCCCAAATCCTTACATCTCCTTAATGCCGTAAGGAAATCCGTATTCTGCCATGCGCTCCATGAAGGGGAGCGGATCGAACGCCTCCGGGCCGAGCACGCCTTTGCCTTTCCAGATGCCCTTCTCGATCAGTTCAAAGGCGATCACCGGGTTGAAGCCGGTCTGTGCTACCACCGCCTGAACGCCGAACTTCTGCATACATTCCTGATTGTCCGCCACCTGATAGATATAAACCTGGCGGGGCTTTCCATCCTTTTTCCCTTTCACCCAGGTGCCGGCGCAGGTTTTGCCGAACATCCGATCCCCCAGATGGGCGGGATCGGGCAGACAGGCGGCCACCACATCACGGGGGGCAACCATCACGCCCTTAACAGGGATGGGTTCTTTGTTATCCAGCCCCAGCATTTTCAAAGTCTTCAGGACATTAATAAACTGGTCGCCCAAACCGTATTTGAAGGTCACCCGTTTGGCTTTGACCCAGCGCGGAATGAGCAGCACTTCTTCATGTTCGACATTGACACATTCTACCTTGCCAATGCCCTCAGGAAACTCAAAAACCTCCGGCTCCGAGAACGGTTCGGTGGTGTACCAGCCCTTGCCCTCTTCCCAAATCACCGGCGGATTCAGGCATTCCTCGATGGTGGTCCAGATGGAAAAATTGGGGGCAAACTCATACCCGCGCACTTCCAGGTTGGCGCCATCCCGAATGCCGATTTCATCAATTTCATCGAAGAGATAATCCTGAGCATAACGGGCGAAGACATCCGCCATGCCCGGTTCGACCCCCATCCCCACCAGCGCCAGCAGACCTTTTTCTTCCCATTGTTTGGATTGGGCAAATTGCAAATCTCCCAGTTTCAACCCGGGCTGATGGTAAGGGTCCTTTTCGTTCGGCTCCGAGAGGGACATGGCCATGTCCATATAATGACAACCGACCTGATAGGCGGCGTTGAAGATGGGCATGTTGTAAATGGGATCGCAGGCATTCATGATCAGGTCAACCTGATATTTTTTCGCCAGTTCTTCCACCAGCTCCTGGCGGGAAGCATCCACCCATTCCGCGGGAAATCGCTGCGGGTCAGCCAATTTCCGCTGGACTTCTTCCAGACGATGCTTATTGTAGTCGGATAAAACCATCTGCTCAAGCCAGGGTTTTTTGGCCGACATCACCGCTATCGCCTCACCCACGCCACCGACGCCGACGAGTAAAATTTTCATACGCTTTCTCCTTTCTTGATTTTTTTGTTTTCGGGAACAGGACGAATTGATTCAGGGAATTTTTCGTAAAGCATCTTTCAAAGGCAGCAAACCAAGCCGGTCTTTGGTCTCGATCACCTGATGATCCACATCGGTCAGGGGTTTGGGAGTATCTCGCTTTTGAGTGAGGAGCGAAACGACGACCACCAGCAGCACCGAAACCAGAAAGGCCGGCACAGAACCGATGTAAGCCGCATCCCAGATGGCCAG